>Ga0233413_10000014_pt1 | contig 95727 bp, 103 predicted proteins | sample Na_anoxic_6_MG_FD_189019 | JGI IMG/M metagenome (GOLD analysis project Ga0233413, IMG submission 189019) | Seawater microbial communities from Saanich Inlet, British Columbia, Canada - Na_anoxic_6_MG | ecosystem: Environmental > Aquatic > Marine > Inlet | place: Canada: British Columbia...
TTTAGTATCAAAACTTTTCTTTTGTAGGTTCCATCTACCATAAAAAGTTTGACTTGCTTTTCCTGTGATAAACCAAGGTTCTAGTTCTCTATTTTTACCCGTAGAGTCTTGGTTAAGTTTTTCGGTATTCTCAACTTTAATTCCGTCGGGCCCATTTACCTTCATTCCTTTATAGAGTTGTCTTACGTTAAAACCAAATCCATTACTCACTCGTTCACCAAAATAGTCATTTACTTTATATTTGCCATCTTCTACACCATCAACACCAAATGTATTGTTTTCACTTAATTTGCTTAATTCTGGTAAAACTACTTGTGCTAAAGCTTCAAGTGCTTCTATTTCGGCTTGTTGTAACATTTCTGTTCGATTACCATTACCCTCCTTTACCTCTTCATTTATATTTCCTGTAGCTTTTAATGGGTAGGCTGTTGTCCAAACTTTTTTGGTTACACTATTACCTTCACCATTAACTTCTTTTATTAATATTTCTACATCCTCTCCAAGGTCAGTGGCTAGATACTCACTCATCCAATCCTTTTTAAATTTTTCTTTTAATTTGTCTAGGGTTTCTTCATACCTTAATTTATCCGTAGTTGTTGTTAAGTTTTTTTGCCCATATAATTTTCCTAAATCTTTATCTAATGTTTTTACTTTTTCTATTAATTCTACTATGGTGTATTCTGGAAAATCATTAGGTATTAATTTAGAGTCTTTATATATTTTATAGACATTTCTCATAATCTGTCTTCCTTTTGTTGATGTTACGTTTCCGTCACCATCTACTCTTGTGGGGTACATATAAGGTGCTGTAACACATTGATGCATGTTTATATCACGTAAAAGGGCAATGTGGTTACCTTTAAAATCACAAGTTATTAAATAGTCACCACTACTAGGGTCGAATCTTGATACAAATTTTTCCAGAGTTAACTGATACTGAACCGCTTTACCATAATACCCTTTAAGTGTTAGAAAAAATGTTGGGTACGGTAGGTGAAAAAATGCTGTGTATGGTGAGTTAGTTTTTGCTTGTTCAAATAATGTTTTACCCCTAACGTCCGTAAAGTTTATACTTACTTGTGGTATATAGGAAGAATTAACCTTAACACTTATAGATGTGATACCAAACCCACCAAAATCTTTATCATTATCAAAAACTCTAGATGGTTTAACACCGTTTTTATCACTTTTTTTACTTTTACCAAAATCTGGGTCTGTAAATCCTTCTGTCCAATCTGAATCTAAATTCTTTTTACCACCTGGTTTTAAAAAATTTAATTCACCATCAAATAAATCTACTTTTATTTCATCACCCGCAGCTGCACCAGCAATAATTTTACTTCTTGGATAAATTTTTGCTGTTAGGTTGGCGTACATTACTAAATCTTCGTGATTGACTAGTCTATCTACGATTTTACCATTGGAGCCCATAACTTTATTAGGGTCAACAACAACTAAATTGTTACCTACTGGGTTTGTAAAAACATCTCCGGAATTTAATTTATCTGCCATAGTAGAGGAAGTGTTGGTCTAATTTTGATTTATAGTCCTCTAGTGATTGCATTAATGGGAATGGTATTGTTATTATTGTACCATCTGGTATATTCCATTCTTGTCCACCAAATGTTGGGTTAGACTGCATAATTAACCAACCATAGTATGGTGAACCGTAGTATTGTTGTGAAAATTTATCTAATCTACTTTTACCAGTTTTATATACCACTTGTCTATCACTAGATTTTGGTGCTAGTTTTATGCCTGGTACCATTATATAATCACCATTAACAATAAACTCATTATATCTATTATAGTAACTCATAATTTTTAACTAATATGTAATTGTCTTTCCAATTTAAAATTAAATTTATTATCTGGTACACCCCCTTGTCTTTGACGTAAATTATCCCTAACTAGGTTTTGTGCTGTTGTTCCAGTTGTTATACCAAACTCAACATTAAAGTCACTAGTATAATTACTTAATTGCCCATCTAGTACTTCATAACCAGCAACGATACCATTAGTTATTCTAGAATTAAAAAACCTAAGGTCATAACCAATCCAACCCCTAATTATGTCATTTAACAATGGTTCAAACCCTCTTTTAGTTTTTACTTTTATACCTTTAAACCCACTTTCGTCTATTTTCAATAAATTATCATAGAGTTGGCTATCTCTAAATCTTATTAATTTTTTTAATTCGTTCTCATAATTGCCATCAAAAGTAAATAATAAACTCTTATTTGTGTAGATATGATTGGAAAAGAAAATATATTCGTTACCTGATGGGTAATCTCTATTAAATGTTGGATTAACATATTCACTAATATAATTACCTATACTTGCACTATCTGCTGTGTATGCTTGTATTAGTGTGGTGGTTGATGATGTTAGTTGTTGTACCACAACTATCCCACCAAAAGTGTTTTGAAAATACCCATCGTAATTATTTACTGTTATAAAATTTAGTTTGTCTGCTGTTGTACTTAAATTATTTTGTAACTTTCTTAAACTATTAACTACGGATATTAAATTATTGTTTATATATTCAAATTGATTTTCTAATACTTTATTTAACAACTCTTTTATATATAGTTTTTCATTATCTGTTGGTGATAAGGTGTTAAAGTTTGTTTGTATTGTTGTTGTTTCACTACTAATAGCTATTTTTAATGTTGTGTAGTAGGTTGATACCCTGTCTAGTAAGTCTTTTGGTATACCCACTAAGTTTGTTACCCCACCACCAATACTATTGTTACCACCTAACATACCTTCGTGATAATTTCTAGAATACATTAATTCTTCTACTAAACCCATACTATTGTATAAAAATAAATTTTGTATTCTATTCTTAACATCTAGTCCATAGGCTTTACTACTACCAACAAAGGTATTTAAAGTAGTTTTATAATTAGTTGTCCCTGTCATTTTTTAATTTTTTATGAAAACCAATCATTTATTTTATCAGTCGCTTTATTTGTAATCCAATCATAACTATTAAACTCTTCTGGTTCGTCACCAGTATTAACTAAACTATTAGGGTTATACATTTCTGTATTAGCAAAATAATTGTTAGATAAAGCATTTTGTAATTGTGAGATTGGTGATTTAAGTCCTTGACCTCCGATATATTTAAAGTTGAGTGAGACCGTTGCTATCATAGGTTGTACACCTATCCCTTCTGGATTTAAATCTAATATTAATGGGTCATAACTAAAACTAACAGAATCTATAGCTATTTTTGTGTGGTAAAAATCACCTACTCTAAGAACACATATTGGTGGTGCACCAAAAGCCGTATTTTCAGCGTCTAAGTTTTCTAACCCTCCCTCTGTTTGTGTTGGGATGGTTTTTCCTGGTCTAGTACATTGTAATAGAAAAGATAGTCTATTATTTAAACCTTCTGGTGTTGTAGAATGGAATGATGGATGAAAGTATTGTAATTTTCTTTTTAAAGAACTATATAAAAATTCATCAGTAGTTTCTAAATGTTTAAAATAATTTTCTTCACCCAACAACTTACTTAAAATTTTAGTTTTTAATTTAGCCTGATTTTCTTCCTGATTTGTGGTATTGTTTTTAAGTGTGTTTTTAAATTCTTCTGTTACACCCCCACCACCTTCGGCTACAGTTTCTGTCCAAGTATCCCAGAATGTTTTTGGGTCACTTGAGTTTTCATCTGTAGGTTCCACAGCATTGTCAGGACCTGGGTCTGTATTTGGTGGTGTTGGGTTGGTTTCATTACTATTTAAAACTTGGTTTATTTCGTCTGGTGTTAAAAATTCATATTTTTCAGCTAATTCATAAACATCATAGTTTTTACATCCAGCAAAAAAAGCTTCTAAAGCTGCATCAGCAACACCGTCTGGTGTTTTAGCTAGTTCTTTTTGTACTATAGCGTTTAATATAGATGGGTGGTCAACTACAATTTTAAAACCTAATGTCCCAATTCTTTCAGTATAGTTATAAGCGTAAACTGGTTCTGGTCTACCTAAAAAGTTAATTGAATTCCATTGTGCTGAGTTTGTATCACCAATACTTATGTCGTATGGTGGAAACCACATAATCCTTCCACCATTTGGCCCTTTCTCTGCCTTTGGCAGGTTTAGTAACTCTTCACTCCCCCTCCAAGCTAAATTTTCAATAGAAAACATATATTTTTTAACATTTTTTTCTTTTGCTTCCGTATCTACATTTATACCCATATTAGGAGCTATGTTTAAATTAAATGTATCATTTAACACAGAACTTTCTTTACCTAGTTGGTTACCTTTAAACCTAACCATATTATTAAATTTATAATATGGGTTATCTTTGGTCCAGGTACGACAGAATTCTCTTTCTTGTAATGAACCAAAAATACCTTCGTCTACAAATTTAACCCCAGAACCTTTAGATATATTTTTGTACCCATCATTAAATATTTTAGATGTTTGGTCTATTGCATGTCCAGCGTGTTTTCTTCTTGCACCACCCATTAATGGTGCGGAATCTATAAGTTTTTGTGTTTCGTCTAATAAACCACCTTTTCTTTTGGGTTTTTCTGATGATTTTGTAGTTAACATTTGTGGTGGTGCATTTAAAGACGCAAAAGATTTGTTACCAAACCAAGTCCACCCAGCTGATAAACCACCACCATCCATATAAGTCTTACCCATAAGACCAAAAGTTTGGAATAACCAAGTAGCTCTTCCATTTACTGTTTCTAATTCTTTTGCCAGTGTTGATGGTCCATATACCAAAGCTCCAGTACTTCTACCAAATTCGTCTTGTGGTACAGCGTCTAATGGACTTTGTATTTTTCCTGGTTCTGATTCTTTAGAGCCAACATAATAGAATGGTACTACCTTTTCTATATTACTAGGTAATGGTACTTTACTATAATCTGGTCTGTAAATATTATATTTTAAAGCTTGGAATAGTGATGATTGTTGTTCTTCACCAGCATACTGTAAAAATATATCACTAGGAATTGGCATATTAGTCGGGCTAGTTGGTATGCCTAGTCCGTTTGAAAATATTGAGTTTTGTATGGCGTTTGCAGTTGCTGTTATGTTTGGAGCCAACCCACCTACATAATTAATCTGATTTAATTGTAAAGCATTTATATCTGGTACAAATGTTGTTTGGAAATAGTTTCCTGGAATGCTAGAGTAACCATAATATAGATTGGTTATTCTGGACATGAAGTCCGTACCCTCTAGTATTTTATCTCCTGGTGTTCTACTAATGTTAGAGTCAGATGACCCATCCACACTAATATCAAAATCGTACTGGGATTGTATACTCCCTAGGTTTCTACGTAAATGACCAGCTGATACTTCAGTTAACTTACTATCATTTAAAATTTTATTGTTTAATGTATTAACGAGCCCATTAGTTATGTTTACCGTTTCTAGTATTTCAGCTGGTGTATAGTTAGACGATACAAATGACTGAGGTGTAACAGTATTTGGTGCGACATATCCTTGTCCTGTTCTAGGTAGTACTTTATCAACATCAATTAATTGTACATCCCTATAACCACCCATTGGACCATATTTATTATCTAAAAATAAATTGGTTTGTGGTTTTGTCCCACCTTCAGATACTGTATCTTGGTCTATTACAAATTTATCAGATAAGTAACTATAGTTTGTGGTTCCTGGTTTTTGTATTCCAAAAGATGGTGTCGTTGGGTTTGAGTCCGCCATATAAGAACTTTGCAAATTTTTTCCCAACAAAAACTTTCTTAAAATTTCTGTACTAGCAATAGATATTTTATAATTGCCTAATCCATAAGGATTTTGTGAACTAGAATTGTTTGGTGTTGCCATTTTCTTTTTTAATAAATAGAATGCTACTTCTTTTTATGCTGTTGCGTTGGATAGCATCATGCTTAGGTTTTGTAAGTCACCTGAACTTAATTGTGAGAGTAATCTTTTAACGTTTACTGTCGCGTTTTCTCCCTCACCTTTAACAGTTAACGTACCTGTAAGTTCTATTGGCCCGGTTTGTCCTTGCACTCTAGGGGTGGTACTCATATTATTACTAACATTATTGATTTTATTGGTTATATCACCCCCTTGTCCACCATCTAACTCTGTACCACCTAATATAAGGTCACCCTCATTAAATTTTACTGGTGCCTGACCTGGTCTTAAAATAAAGTCATCAGCTTCGATTGCTGGATTTTGTGATGGTGTAATTATTCCCATTCTTTGTAAACCATCTAATATAGCTTTACTTGATTCATCCGTTATACCTGTGGGTGGATTTGCTGAAAAATCTGCTAGGAATTCTTTCATTTTACCCTCCCCTATCAAATTTAGTTGTTTAGTGGTTAGTAATTCCATACTTTCTCCAAGTTGTTGTGATAAACTGGCCATTACCATCCCTTCAGTATCACCACCACCTTCCCTTACTAGTTTTCTTATTCCAGTATCAATTGTAGCTAAATATTGATTTGCTTTTTCTGCGACTGTAAGTTGTTGTGCATAAACTTGACTGTCGGTCATACCTACAGTTTTTAACTCACCTATTTCTTCAGCTGTTAGTGAATCTAAATCCACCATTTTGTCTAAACTAGGTATTCTAACTTGCATTTCACCACCCTCACCCATTTGAGCCATGCCAGCTATAAGTTCTTTATCTTCTTCTGTTACATTGTTTAAAAATTCCATTTCAGAAAAAGCCTCTGCTCTTCTTGCTGATTTAACAGCTGTATCAGCTAAGTCTTGGTACGACATACCCATAGCTTCCGCCATATCTTTTAACTGTCGTCTTTGTTCAGGTGATATTACAAATTTACCTTTGTCTTCATCAAAAGTTACTGCAGCTGCAGCAGTATCTATTATGGCTTCCTGTAGACCTTCTAGGTCATTAGTAGCCATATACATTAGTTTAAATGGGTCTTGTAAATCACCAACAGCTCCACCTATTACTTGCATTTGTGCTGCAAAATCAATCGCACCTTCTGGGTCAAAGAATTTGTCGGCTAATGAAGTTACCGTACTCATTTCTAATCCTAGTGCCTGACCCCTAGCTACCATTCTAGCTAAACCTTCAACACCACGTTCAAATCCATAGGTATTAACTAACTTAAGTTGGGATGTTACGTTTCCTAGGAATTTTTCCATCACCACACCAAACCCTCTTCCAGTCTCAAGTATTTCACTCATGGCATTATTTGATTCATCCACACCACCAATCGCTTTATCTAAACTAAAACCTATATCGTCAAATCCTTTAGCAAAATCTGAAGCGTCAAAACCTTCTAGTGTTTTGGTTAATAATGCTGCTCTTTCTGTTACTTCAGGTGAAATTCTTAATTTTCTACCAACCTCTAGTGTTATCTCTTTAAATGTAGTAAATAAATCATTTACTGTTAATGCAAATCTTGAAGCTGATTCACCAGCTTCATTTAACTCATTAATAGTGTCAAATAACTGTTCGTTAGACATTCCAATACTTTTAGAGATGTCTACCCTTAAAGTATCTTCTAAAGCTAACATATCTAATATAACACCCATGTTATCTTGTATAGAGGTGGTATCAGTACCGATAGCTGTAATTGCTGTTTGGAATTTTTCTAGGTCTGAAAAACTGAGTGAGTCTTTTGGTGTTCTGGTTTGTGCCAGCTGTTCTGGTATTTTACCAAAACCTTCTGCTTGAGGTCCTCTATTATTATCGGGTGGGTACCCTACTGGTTCCCACTTACTATTCTTAGTGTAAGATAGTCTTACACCATTGTTTACTTTTTCATCACCTATCTTTGGCATAATATTAAACTATTTCTATATAAATAGTTAATTATATGTTTTTACTTTTGTTTTTTGCTTGTTCGATAGCTTGATTTTTCTTTTCAAATTCTTCTACTAGTTTACCAATGTAGAATCTTCTTTCAAATGTAGGCATTTGTAGTAAGTCAGTATATGGTATATGTAGGTGTCTCATTAAGAAGTAAAACTCTGACAACAGGGCATTCCTATAGCCCGTAGAAAGGACGAAAAAACTCAACACCCAATGAAACTGATACTTTCATTTCTTCTCCTGATGGTGTGGTTGTCGTAACATTTAAATCCAATGCTGGGGTATTATTTTTGACCATTTTCCTAACGTCTTGAGCGTCTTTAATAGGCATGGTTTGTATAAACTGTGCAATTGTCATTCGGTCTCTTGTACCATCTACTTCAACTAACATTTTTTCTAGTTGTTTTGTCATAAATGGATTTACTGGGTCATTTTTATGAGACTCGTCAATTTTTCTTAGGTCTTCTTGGTCAATAGGTGTTAAAAACTTTAGTTTTGATTTCTTTTTAGATTTTTCTAAGTAGAACTCAAATTCGTTTTTATCATCCAATTCTATTGTAACATCTCTTGTTTTTAAAATAGATAAGTCCAAGGTGGTCTCAAATTCAATCCCTGTTTTTGGGTCTTTTAATTTAACTGAGTAATCAGACCCAAAAGCTGTGTTACGTAAAAAAACCAAAATAGCTTGTTTATCACATTCTGGCATATCACTAATTTGGATATCCTTATCTAAAACTTTTTTAAGTATTAGTTGATTTACTAAATCTCCACTACCCTGAAGTGATTGTGAAGCTAATAGATTTTCGTCTGAGGCATTAAGGTAGGTTACTTTTACAGATTTTTTCTTATTTTTATAGAATATACCCTCTGAAGGTAGTGTTACTACGTCATACGGTAAAATTGTTTCTGTATCTGGCCTTAAATTATTTTCTAGCATAAATTATATATTTTATATAGCTTAATTATATAGCTTTTATTTTATTAGTAAATATTGCTATATTATTTTATATATAAAGCTTGAGTATTTCTAATTATAAAGTCAAGTGTTTAAGCAAAAAAAAAGCCCCTTAGGACTTTTTAATTTTATTTAAATTATTATTAGTAAACTAATATACACCTGTCTGGTCTTAAAGTAGCAGATATTGTAGCTAAACCATCATCACTATACCCTAAACTATCGAAGTTTACATCAGTTAAGAAACATCCTTGCATTATCCATTTTTCCACAACAACACCTGTTGGGTCTAACATCTCCAAGTCAATATTTTTCTTGTATCCAGCAGCATAACCCATTCTTCCTGTTACCGACTCTGCATGTAATCTAACCCACTCCATTAATGCTTGTGAAGCAGATGGTCCAATTGGGTCTCTAAATGTTACATTTATTGTATTCCACACAAATCTACCAGCTACATAAGTAGATGTGTTAAGAAAAGGTACCTCCACAGAGTTAATTGTTACTTGTGGTCTTGAAGTGCTCTCTACATACCATTCATTGATTCCTAAAGAAGAATCGAACCTTAGAATAAATCTATTCTTTTTCTTTGGTTCGTAAGGTATCGGCATTTTCATTAATAAGTCAGCCATATCTTTTAATTTTAATTTTTACTTTTTTATTATACCTATAAATATAACGGTAATGAAAAAAATGTTCTAATTTACTTGTTTTAGTATTATTTTGTTCATTCCTCCTTCTGAAGTGTCGTATACTACAAACTCAACATCAGGAAATTCTATTTGTAATACCTCTTTTATAAAGGGTATTATAGCGTTTATATTACCTAAATCATCATCACTAAATCCAACAGAAAGTTTATTATATTTTGTACTAACCATTTCAGAAGTTTTGTCTACTATTTTAGTTACATAATCTCTTAATGCTATTTTTTTATTTTCTTCCGGATTAGCCGCTGAACCCCTCTCAAGACCAAACTTATCAGTAAATTCATTTGAGGTCACTGGGTGGTACTCTTGTGAGTCTAGATAGGTCTTTAGTGTTAGTTCTGGGTTGGTCCCATCTAATTCTGGTATCTGTTGTTGTATGTTATCTACCATGTCAGATAATTCATTTTCAGTAAAAGTATAAGAAATTACTAAATCCATACCTTTTCTTAGTGTTTCGGGTTTGTGTCCCCTAGCTGTAATTATTGATATTGGATTACCGTAAATTAAAGCTTCTTTAAACTTATCAAATGAGGGAGCGTAAGAACTATCCTTTAAAGCTTTTTCTAAATCAACAATAAAACTGTCGTCATTTATAAAGTTATTAAAAGCACCATCATCTAACTTATACTGATTATTGTCTCGTATAGTAGCAAACTCATCTGTACCAACATCAAACTTTTCCCAATTACCCCCATTATTTTTTAACATTTTTATTGTGGTGGGCATATTAATTATGTTATCATCCCAATCAAAAGAGTATGCCCTTAAGTTAGTTGGGTCTGTTTTTTGTTCAGTTAAAACGTTATTAATCACTAATAACTGTTTTTCCGTTAATATAATATTTTTTCCCATATAATATAAATACAAATTAATTTTGTTTATTCACTAATTTTATTTATCTTTGTATTATGAAAAACATTATAAGCCTTTTATTAATTATATCTTTAGTTTCTTGTGATAAAGAACCTCCCTATATTCCTTGTACTGAAACATACCCAACAACACAAAACCCAGGAAGTTACGTTGGGGAAAACCTTATAGACGGTTGTTGGTTACTGGAGGATGGGGAAATGTATATGGAAAATTTAGAAACTAATGAATTAATTAAGTTACCCCATTTTAATAATGGTGACACTAGTAGTTTACGTTATGGGGGTAGTATATATGACTTTGAAAACTTAGTAAAGAACTATACTAGTTGGTGTTTTTACTTACCGAGTAATGTTCCTGGTATGGGTGATTTTGTGTTAAATAACGACACTTTATCACCATACGGACTTTCAGTAACTAATAATAATTTAACAGTAACAGAACCTTTGGTTGGTTCTTATTTACTACTAGGTGGGTCAGGAAGACCTATACTATACAATATATTAGACCTGGAAAATAAAATTATTGTTATCCATATACAAGAAACTTACAAAAATATAAATGGGTATAACTACAAATACCACTCTAAACTTAAATTTAAAAAATACTAAAATGAAAAAATTAATACTACTACTAATACTATTACCAACACTAGCTTATTCACAAACTATAAACTTAAAAGATACAACCATGAATCTACTTGTATCTATTTCTAACTATGATGGTTATTTTATGTCCGAATATAACAAAAATGTAAAATTTAAAAGTTTTTCAAATACTAAAAATAAAGTCTATATAGATACTTTAAATTACAGTATTTCAGTTGAACGTAGTTCTAAAAAAAATGAAGACTATATAAAATGGGAATTATCTATAGTTAAAATTAAGTCTCTTAAGGGATATGGTTGTACGTATAACTTTATTGACCACTATAGTGGAACTGAAGGATTTTTGTATGTACAAGAATCAGGTATTATTATTTTTGTAAATGAAAGTAATTTAGAAGAAGGTAATTACGTTGGGTTTATGGGTTTTTACTAAAATACTATTCTTTTGTATCCATATCCTCCTCCAAATCTTCTATCGCTGGATGTTCCATCTCATCAACCTCATCAGTTTCCTCAACCTCATCAGTTTCCTCAACCTCATCAGTTTCCAAAAGGTCTTTATATTTTTCTGTTGGGGTGCCCATTAAACCAAAGTTTTGTCCATTACCATTGCCTATAGCTGAAGAAGCAAAACCTATATTTTCTTTTAAATCTTCTTCTTTAAGTAAATTTAACCCCATTATTTCACGGGCTCTATTTAATTCGTTTAATATACTTTTATCCATATTAAATCTTTTTTATTGGACTAATAATTGCTTTCATTTTTTTAATATCTTCTTGGATTAGTCTTTCTTTTTCTTCTTGTGATTCTTCTATGTTTTTTGAATCGTGTATATGGTCATAGTGCATATCATCTTCTAAATCATCTATATGGCCTTCACTACCACCATCATGTTTTAAATCATAAAGTTCTTTATCGTCATGGCCTTCATCCTTACCATAATTCATAGCTTCATCATGACCAGAATCTTCCTTAACTTCTTTAGTTTTAGCCTCTTTAGATGCTTTTTTCATGGATTCTTTTTTATCACCATCACCATCAAGGTCTAAAAAATCAGGTTTTGCCCCTTCGTCCATTTCTTTTTTATCTTTAGATGCTTTTTTCATAGACTCTTTTTTATCACCGTCACCATCAAGGTCTAAAAAGTCAGGTTTAGCGTCTTCTTCTAAATTTATTTCTTGCCATTGTTCTTCTACAACACTTAAGACTCTTTCTAGTTGTTCCTCACTAATAATAACGTTTTGTTTTTTACCACTAGTAAAAGTTTTACCACCGTTAGAAACCTTATTTAATGTCTCGGCTAATAATTTTTTTGTAAATTTCATATCACTTTTTTATTATAAATATTATATATCTTCAAAAGAAGCCCCTGTAGGAGTTATTAGGAATTCAACAAATATGTATTCTAAAGCTCTTGTAGGCTTAATATAGATTTTACCATTCATTTCATTTCTATCTATTTCTTCTGGGTCATTAGAAAGAACCACTCTAAAGTCTGTTAAACCTCTATCTCTTCTAATAGAATCTAGAATTGGGTTTACTAAGTCTAAGAATTGTTGTCTAACCACATCGTCATTCTGTTCGAATATTAATCTAACCGCGACAGCTGAAATTAATTTTCTAGTTTGTAATAACAATCTTCTTACATTAATTCTATCTAAAGCAGATTCTCTAACTTGTAAAGTTTTATTACCCCAAATAATTGGTCCCGTATCACTAAACGTAGCGATTGGGTTAAGTCTACCCACATATAGAGTATCTCTTTCATCCAAAGTAAGTTTCTTTCTTGCTTTCACCGCATTTACTAAACCTCTAGTGTAACCTGCCGATGCAAACCAAGGGAAAGATGTGTTGTCTGTTAAAGCTATATTTCTCATTACCTCTGCTGTTGGTGGTATGTATAGTTGTTTGTTATTTGCTGCGTCTCTTATTTGAACCCAAGGGTAGTATGTTGCTGTATAGTTTGAGTCTATTAAAGAATCTTCTATATTGTCTACCGCTTCATCGGGTGTTATTTGATTTGCAGAATCTGAAGTTGTTGTTACAAACATGTTGTAATCTGGTGTTGTAGTTATGTATAATGAATCAGCTCTATCTGTTTCAACCATGTCAATAGCTTCATTAACTAAACCTAAATTATCAACATAATCAATACCAGGTGTCGCAAATACATTTATATCTACAGATTCTGGGTTATCAAATTTAGATATCCCTCTTAAGTATGCGAAATAATCGGTATTAGCTTCAGTTGTATTTAATTTTTTAAATGACCCATCACCAGTTGCTGTTGGGAATTCTGAACTTGTACACGACCCGTTTAAGAAACCTGTTAGACCCATTCTATAGTCATCTGTATTTGACCTTGTTTTTCTATAGATGTCCCAACCATCAAACCCTCCGTGTGGTGCTATCGTAAATTTACGTGACCTTAATGATTTGTATGGTTCAGTACTTAAAGTAGGTTCGTGGTTAAATTGTCCAACACCACAATCAAATATAGATAAACCATTTAATGTTGTAGACGACCAAGTTAGGTAAGTTCCAACACCACCAACCACTACTGTAGCTCCAGAATCCATATGGAATCCTTGTGTAAGTACCTCCCACTGTGAACCGGCAACTCCAGTACAAATATTTGTTGGTGGGATATATCCTTTAAAATCAAAGAAGTCTGCGTCGTACCCAGCTCCACTACTATTTGAAACACCTAAGTAAACTTTACTAACTTTATCACCACCACTTCTTATAACGTTATTACCCGTACCAGAACCGTAAGGTGGGTCAAAAATAGTTTCACCTGGGTTAAAATATTTTGTTTTATATATAATTTTTGGGTTTACACCACAAGTTCCGTACCTTCTGAATCTATACCCCTCAAAACCAGCTGGTAATGAACCTACGTAAGTTCCATCCAATAAAGCTTCTGTAGGGTATAACATAGTATACTTAGACCTTAATTCAAATTCACCTGTAGAAGTACCTATTTTTCTACCCACAAAAGATACTTTAGTTGGGTCTAGACTACATCTAGTGAATTTTTCTAACACTACTGGGTTTGCGTCGGTATCATAAAAATCTCTAACAATAACATCAAATTCAGCTCTTTCAAATGAAAGGTTTACTATTGATATCTTATATTCTCTATTTGCGTTTGTTCCATCAGATATGGAAACAAATTTAAATAATCTAAATACATCACTACCTTGTAATTCCGAGACTATATATGGTGTCTCCGGTGTTTGCCACTCATTCATGTACCAAGCAATGGTGTTTGTATTTATTGTTTCTCTAGCAGCTGGTAAGTATTGTAGACAACATTGTAATCCTCTAACTTTACCTAACTTGTAACCTATATTCAATAGTGTTGGGTACGCCTCCTCAACAAAAACAGGTACGTCAACTTGTTTTTTATCAAAAGGACTTCTACCAAACACTCTAGGTGCGTAGTTTTGAGCTGTATTAGACATAGAAGTTTCGAAAGTGTAAATATTACCATCGTCAGTTTTTGCACTAATACCAAAAGTAGCGAATGGGTCTTCTAACACACTTTCATAACTGCCACTACAATCGAATTCTACATTTCCACTTGTATTAGCACTTATTGCGTATATTGGACCACCAGTACCTAATGAACTTAAACCTCTAGACCTTAGAGTTAGTACATCCATACCATCCCATTCAGTGTTAGCTGTTACTCCTTGGTAATTTATAATGTCGAATACAGCATATCCAGATAAAACAACAATTGTACCACCAGTACTATCAAAAGTTGTACCAGTTGCTTGTGTTAAATCTAAAGTGCTATTTTGTGTGTCAGCACTCGCGTATAGTTGGTATGATACTCCACTATATGTGGTACCTGTACAACATGCAGTACTTCCAGTATATTCAAATAATCCATAATACCATGGGTCATTTTCATAAGAAGTTAAATCAGAACAATTTGTTCCTAATATATTACCAACACTAAATGTTGCTGCTGATACTGACGTAGATGCGTTATAGGAGAATGCCGATAAAGCAGATGTAGTAACACCAGTTGCGGTTTCAGTAAAGTATTGTGGTACACAACCATATTGGTATATTGTACCATTTAATGTTACTGGTATACATGGAGATTGGCCGTAAGTACATCCAGCCGTATCACCTGAAGATAATAGTGGGTTAAATGAAGTATCACTACTAAGTGTCATGGCAGCTGACGCCCAATCTATAAATGATTGATTAAATGATGAAATTGTTGAGCCGTCATTTAATGTGATTGTTTGTCCTGTAGCAGACCAGTCACCAAAATCAATACCGGTTAATTCTGATGGTAAAGTTGTCCAAAATGGTGATGACATTGATGCGTCACTAAACGCGTCAAGACCAACCGTGGTACCAGAGTAGTAACTATCACCCGTAAGTGGTATATAGAAAGGTAAAACTGTGTTAGAACCCGCCGTTGTACCAGAAGTTACCGCGGAATAAGAATGTTCAAGACCTGATGGTTCTAGTTGCCCTATTGTTTGTACTGACCAAGAAGGTCCAGCATCATAACCACTAAGACCCAATACTCTTGTTACAAACAATTGATTAGATTGACTTAGATATGATTTTGCTATATACCCTAATTCATATTGTGGGATTTGTGAGTCCACGTATAATTTTGGTGATGTTCCACCAAATCTTGTTACATAATCATCATAAGATGCAATGTATATTGGTTCAAAAGCTGGTCCTTTTAAAGCCTCACCAACTAAACCTAATGTTGTAACACCAACACTTTGTGCTACAAATGTTAAATCTTTCTCTGATGTGTATACACCAGGAGAAACAAATACTTTATTACCGTCTGCCATTTTATACTATTTTTTTAAAAAGTTATTTATTTTCGTTTACTATAAATACAACAGGTAAGATGAAAAGTTACGTAGTAAAAGGTCACATTTGTGTTGTTATATGAAAAATTTCATACTTTTTTCATACTATCTATTATTTATTGTAAAACCCTCACCAATGTACTCACACAGTAAAAAACCAAAAATTAAGAATTTAAAGATTAATATAGAAACCCACACCATACTAAAAGAATACTGTAAAAAGAATGGTTTAAAGATGTTTGCTTTTGTAGAAAAATTAATAGAAGAAAAATGTAAACCTAAAAAAGGTATCTATATGGAATAGTCTAAGCGACTAATTTTTCTTGTATAATTAATTTTGATGTCCCAGCATTTGTTTTAACTATGGTGATTGTAAGTTTATCCCCCCCACTCACTAAAACCGGAGTGTCTAAAATAACCGAACCTATAGAAAAAGTAACACTATCAATATTACTTGTTCTCATTATAGTAATGTTATTATTATAAACATAATCAATAGTCCTTACTGTAGTTTTAGCGTCAAACTCTATAACCGTCCTTACCTTGTCTGGGTTTTTTTCACCTATATTTTTTCTTTCTTTCCTCCTATTCTTTTCGTCAAAACCATAAAGAACTAAACTTCTATTAATTGCTGGCTTAACTTCAAACTCTTCCTCATCCAACAAAAACCCCTGCAGTTGAAATTGGTAACTTTGTTGGTAGTATCTCCTTTCTTCCGTATCTATCTTACTTTCGTCCCCTATAGACTGCATTATTATTGGTATGTAATGACCCTTAACAAAGGTATAAGCTTGTCTAGATGTAAATTTTTGTAATGTAACTTTATTAAATGTATTTAGCTCTCTCATCCTGTTACATATTATTTTAACATCGTAAGTTATGTCCACTGGTACTGGTTGAGGTATGGTATATACGTCATACCCTTTTCTATTACCGTCCCATGTAGGTACTTTAGCGTAATGAAATTGTTTTCTATTAGGTATTGTGTATTGTAAAGCTGGGTTTGTTCCATATTGTACGTCTGGATTTCTAACAACCACTATGAATGGTAAGTCCACATTTTTATCTTCCGTGGAAAATTTCCATGTCTGTGAAAATTCTGCCCACCTCTGCAAAGTTAAAATTCTATCTACAACATTTATTTTTTTACCACCAGCTACCGCTTCCAACTGTTTTTGGACGAAGTCTAACATTCCTCTATCTAAATCTGCGTGTAACAAGGATTTTGGTAAAAAAGTACCATCGTCACTAATTAAATCAAATAACTCTTTTCTTCTATTTGGCACTTCAATACCATCATACCCATCTGGGTAATGTGGTTGTATAGGTTCTGGATTTATATTTAAGTGTTTTTTTATTTTTTTAGGTAATGCCATTATATTCCTTTAAATTCGTTTGGACTTACATAAGAACATATAATAGTTCTATAAAAAGCCTTATACCCACCTATAGTGTGTGCATTATCTGATGTTACCCTACCATCGTTAGTTACCGTGTAATATCTCATTTTATTTTCTGTTTCAGCGTAACCTATATAGTCTCCGTAATTAATATCTATACCCAACTCAACTAAATGTTTCATATAAACACCTAAAGTCATATTTCCCGGTTCCAAATCTTTAACTAAACCACCAGCATACGTATCCATTTTAGGTTGGTCTATTTTAACGTACGCTTTAAATTCTACTGGTGGCTTATATCTAATCTCCTCCTGACCGGCTTCACCATACACATCATCAACGTCCGATAGTTTTTGGTCCACCCTAAATAACACCAAATTAAAGTGTAAATCTCCATGTAACCATTCCATACCAATGTTCTGTTCTAACTGAAAATCTTCAGAACCAAAAAATTTAGATATCCTTGTAATAGGTATTTTTTTACTTGCCATATTATTATACTCTTTTATTATAAATACAATTTGTCTTTCTTTTCTCTTTTTATTATATTTTTAATATGGATAATTTTGCACCTGAGATTAAAGCTAAGAATTTATTAGCTGATTATAGTGGGGCCAATAACTATATTATTGGCCTTAAAAATAATATGCTAAACAGTAAAAGTTTTACCCTAACAAAATCCCAAATAGATTATATAAATAAAAATAACGTAGAAAAACCTAAAATTGTTAGACTATGGATGGAAATAGACGACTATCTTTCTAAAGAACTTATGTCCACCAAATTTTTACAAAAAAAACCCACCACCATCTGGATTGAAAAACTTCTAAGTGAAACCGATAAAGCTTATCATGTTTGGGGTAAGATTTTAGAATCTGAATCTTTGTCATCCTTTTGGGTCCCTAAGAACCAAATAATACCTAGAGCTAATCCGGATGTTAGTGTTGATTTTGGTGAGTTTTCCCACAGACCACCTTTTGAGCATCAGGAAATAGCGGTTATAAAACTAGTATCCAATAAAAAATATATATTAGCTGACGATATGGGGTTAGGTAAAACTAGTTCTGCTATTATGGCAACTATTAGTCTTAAATTAAAAAAAGTATTAATAATATGTCCAGCTTCATTAAAGGTTAACTGGAAAAGGGAAATAGAAAATTATAGTAGTAGTAAGGTTGGTATTGTGGAAGGTAAGAAGTGGGAAGATGGAAAATACGTTATTATAAATTATGATATATTAAAAAATTTTCATTCATTACCTAAGGATTCTAATAAAAAGACTACAATATTAGACTCGAAGTTTGATTTGGTCATAATAGATGAAGCACACTATGTATCCAATGGTAAAGCTCAAAGAACTAAATTAGTTAATAACCTTACTAGTAAGATTGGTAGGTTATGGTTATTATCCGGAACTCCAATGACTTCTAGACCTATGAATTATTACAATTTATTAAAGTTGGTTGGTTCTAGAGTAGCTAATAACTGGATTAGTTATGTTAGAAGGTATTGTGATGGTAAACAAATTTTTAGGGGTTATAGAAAAATATGGTTAACTTTTGGGGCTACGAATTTGGAGGAGCTTAGGGATAAAACTAATGATAGGGTGTTACGTCGATTAAAAGAGGATGTATTAGATTTACCAGATAAAATAATTACCCCAATTCACATGGAACTTAAATCAAAGACATATGAAGATGAAATGGGTGAGTATTTAGACTGGCGTAGACAAAATAAAAATAGGGGTCTTTCCATACAACTGTCTAAGTTGATGAAGGTGAGACAAATAATAGCTATAGAAAAGGTTAAGGAAACCATACAACTAATAGAACAATGTTTACAACAAGATAAAAAAGTTATTGTGTTTACTAATTTTACGGAACCCTTAATGACCCTACACGAAAAATATAAAAAAGAATCAGTAATTCTTAATGGGACAATGAAAAAAGAAGACCGACAAAAAAGTGTGGATAGATTTCAGAATGACGACAATGTTAAGGTTTTTATTGGTAATGTTAAGGCCGCTGGTGTAGGAATTACCTTAACTGCGGCAGAGGTTGTAATATTCAACGACCTGTCTTTTGTTCCATCCGATATGTCTCAATGTGAAGACAGAGCATTTAGAATTGGACAAGATAAAAAAGTTTCTTGTATGTATCCAATTTATGATAATACTATAGAAAGAACTATATACGAATTGGTTAATAAAAAGAAATCAGTAATAGATACAGTAATGGGTGATAATATTAATGAGGAAGATATTCTAGGAGAAATTTTATTAGGTTTGTAAAAAGCCACTTTTACTTATATTTATATAGAAACAATTGTTATGAATAAAAAAGAATATAGTAAAAAACAACTTAAAAAAAAACTAGGTATGTTAACAGAATCTAAATCAGATATTAAATCAGAACTAAAAAAAGCGTATAAAGCGTTAAAGTCTTTAAAATCTTTACTAGTGGGACATAGAAGTGGTGAAGACACTTTAAGTTTTAGTGATTTAAAAAAAATTAAAACCGCAGCTAGACATATAGAAGATATATATGAAGATATGGTGGATAGTGAAATGACTGAAAAAGATAAAGAACAGGAAAGGGAGGTTGAGAAGAAAAACGAACAATCCGAAGGTCATGGAAATATGTACAACGCTTTGTCTGGTATTAAAGAAGGTAAAGTAATTAAGATTAATGAAAATACATTAAAAAAAATTGTAAATAGGGTAATTAAGGAACAAAAATAATTATTTACACCTATATTTTACTAAAGGCCCTAACAGGGCCTTTTTTAATGCCAACTTCCAAGTATTTATATAAAAAGGATATATTATGCCAGCAACAATAGACCCAGCAAAAAGAGATAAATTATTTACACAAGTAAAACACTTGTTAGGAGCTCCACTTAGAGGTGTGGAGTTAGAGGATGAAATGTTGGATACTGCGTTGGAAATTGCTATACTAGACTATGGTCAGTATGTTCAGGATTGGTTAATTGAGAATCAATGGTCTTCTATATACGGACAAGACATGGATGTTATATCTTTAACCAATGCATTTTTAACTAGGGATTTAGACTTTGAAACTTCTTTTACCTATGCCTACTCTAAAATTGTTGGGTTGCAAGCTGGTGGACCATACCAACTTAAACAAGACTACGTTTCCCTAAGTGCTGGAACCCAAATATATGAAATACCAGCTGGTAGAGAAATTAATGAAATTATGTGGTTTTCTAGAGCTGAACTTAACGAAGCTTTTATTGACCCATTTTTAGGTGCTTTCGGTGGTGGAGGTATGGGTATGGGTGGTGGTATGGCCCAAATGGGGATACAGGGTTCTTATTTTATGATGCCTGCTTTTGATGTTATGTTAAGAATGCAAGATAGAAATTTAAAGAATAGACTGATTGGTGGTGACTTAAGTTATCGAATTACCGCTGGTGCTGGTGGTGTTCATGGACCAAAGTATTTACACCTTTATAATGTTCCAGGTGGTAGATTTGATTTTGGTGATATTATGTATAATCAAGAAAGAGTATGGTACTGGTACTACGACTCTGGACCAGCTAATAGGGATGATTGTTTAGATGCTAATAAAGATATTATTTTATTGCCTAGTGATGTTGATTTGGAGGAAATGACGTACACTCGTCTTAACCCCCCAGCACAAGCTTGGGTTAGAAGATACTTTTTTGCTAAAGCTAAGGAAATGTTAGGTAGAGTTAGGGGTAAATTTAGTGGTAACCTTAAAACACCTGACTCTGAATTAACTATGGAATATAGTGATTTATTAAGTGAGTCTAAGGATGAAGTGTCTAAATTAATAGAAGAGTTAATGACGAGATTAGAAAGACTAAGAAATGATAAAATGTTAGAAAGAAAAGCTTTAGAAGCTGAAAACCTAAATAAATCATTGGGGTACCGACCTGTTAACCCTGGTTCTATATTCGTTATATAATATGGCTTTTTTCACTAAAGTAGATTACTCAAGACAACTAATACAAAAATCAGATACTATTGCTAGATTTTCTGGGTCTACCTTAGTTGAGCAGGACTTTAATGTTTATTCTGGGATTACTGGTGACGGGTCTTTTATGGTTTATAAACCAGCTGATTGGTATGAGCAAGGTGGTGCCTCTTGTGGGTGTAGTGCTTGTACCACAGGTTATACTTTTGTTGTTGGTCATTATTCAGCTACTTCAGCGTCTTGTAATGTTACTGTTACCGCTTTTTCAGCTGTTACTGGTATGTCATCCGTAATAGCACTAAACCAAGTTCCTATGCAAATACTAAGTGGAGAAACTAGTAATCCGGGTATTAGTGCTAGTACTTTACAAATAAATAAATTAGGGTTAGTTGACGCAAATCTAATGAGTGGTGTCGTCGATTTACAACTAGATGAAGATGGTAATGTTGTAAAAGGGGCTTCGTCATCTATGAGGTATAAACAAGAATTAAGAAAAATACCAGAAACACACTACAAAAAACTATTAGATTTAGATAGTTACTTTTTTAGGTACGTACAAAATGGGGTCGATAGTTTTGGTTTAATGGCTGAAGATTTACATGAATTAGGGTATAAAGAACTGGTAATATATGATGGTCAAGGAAGGCCTGACAATATACAATATAAACTTTTATCCGTTTCTTTGTTAAGTTTAATACAAAATTTACATAAAAAAAGTTTAAATGTTTATGATTACAATAAAGAAACCGACACCATAACTAAAGTTATAACTGAGGACTACACAACCAACGGAGAACACTTAATAGTTATTAATAGTAAATGTACACTAACACTAAACTCAAATAAGGACACTAAAATAAAAGTAAAATCACTGTCTGAAGTAACAATTGTTTCTGATGTAGGGAAAATAGATAATAAATGGGACTCTATTAACTTAGATGGTGATAGTTGTGTTGAGTTGGTTTTTGTTAAAGAGTTGTCTTATTGGGTCATCACTAGTTCAGATGGTTTCAAGAATTCCTAAATCCTCCATAAAAGAATTTTCACTTAACTCCATTTTTTTCCAGTAAATTTTTTCTTCTGGTGATAATGTAAGTATTTCTTCTAAAGAATCTTGGTCACCATCTTTTCTAGGTATTCCGTGTATTAATTCACATTGGGAATTAGTATAATATTCTCTATCTTCTGGTTTCTTTTTTATTAAACTATTTCTAACTTCTGGTTTAAAACAAACTAGTAAAGGCTCAACTCTTTTATTAAACGTATTTATATATCTTGGTACGTTATACTCACCTTTCATACCATTTTCTAAATCATTTTCTGATATTAGATAAGAGTTTAGTACTATTTCTTCAGTACCGTCTTTTTTCTTTTTTCTCTGAACATCACCGTGAGACATAGCTTTACCATTATTAACGTAATAAATTGTATCCCCTAAAGAAACTTGTACATTATTAGCTATAACCAACTCCATGTGTGCTTGCCTAGCCATCAAACTACCAGACTTAGTTCTTTGTTTACATCTTTTTTTATAAGACTCTATAGTTTGTTTAATTCTGGACTTATTAGCTATTTTTGCTAATAGTATGTCCCTCTGATATATTTTATCTAAATACTCATAGTAATACTCAACAAAATCACCGCCCTTACCCTCTAGTAACATTCGTAAACCTTTATCAATAAAAGTCTCTAAATAACCTTGAATTTTTTTAGATTTAATTGAGTTACCTGTTAGTTTTACAGTACCGTCTACCATTAGTAAAGCGTAGTTTTTTCTTGCGACATTAATACATGAAGGCCATTGTCCGTCAGTATCTAAACCCATTTCACCCCTCATAAATAAATCATTATATTCGGCAACATCAGCTTCACTCCCTAAATACTTTTTATCTTTAGTAACTAACTCATTTTTACCCAATCCTACATACGACCTATCCTCAACATCTAAAGGACAAGAAAAGTTAACTCCGTCAGTGTCCATAACTAAAGGGTCATAACCTTTGTTCATAAAAAATCTTACCATTTGTCTTAGGTATTGTCTAGCTGTACAAGTTATCTTTTCCCCCATATTCATATCACCCCAAGGAAATACTTGTGGAGCTGATAAAGAACCAAACATAGAATTAATAAATATTTTTATGGGTAATTGTTTCCTACCAAAAGACTCCGACTTCTTTTTATCACTACCGTAATATTCGGAAGCTAAATTTTTATATCTAATTCTAGTATCTCTAAAATATTTTAACATCCCTTTCATAGCGTCAGTAATGTCGCACTCTGGGAAAACATTATGTACAAGTTGTATCGATGGGTAAAGTGAACTAAAGTCTAACTTTAATACATTTGTTGAGTATCCGGTTTTAACTAATCTAGATAACCCACCAACAAAAGGTCTTTTAGAGTCTTTTGCTGGGACAGATAGCCTTTTATGGTATGACCAAGCTAACATTAACATTTTCCAAAGTGTAGCTGTCCCCATTGTGGATACTCTTTCATAAGAGGTTGGTACCATACTTGCCAATAAGAATGAACCTTGGTTAAATTGTTCGTCCACTTCCATAGTCTCCCATAAGTCATCCATTAGATATTGCTCAACTATTTTAGCTCCACCAACTTTTTTATAAACATCAGGGAACTTTTTATCTATATCAAATAAACCTTCAGAGCCAACCGGTTTATATTTTCCATTATCTATATTTAAATAAAACTCTTTATTCTCCCTATGTGTTGAGGCTATCTTATCCCCCTCCACATACACTCGGTTAGGTTTTTCTGACTTGGCAAACTTGGTTATATACTTTAGTCCCCAACTTTTTATTTCTGAATTAATTGTTTGTGCACGTCTTACCGAATGTGCAATATCTAACGAATTACATCCCCATATCTTTATTTGTTGGTAGTCTTCGATTTCAGCTCCCAATTTTAAAACACTATCCTTAAATTTATACCCTTCATTTGGGTTTAGGGTTTTGAACTTAGTAGTGTCCATTTGTAATATTTCTGCACGTTTAAATAGCCAATTCCAATCAAAATTAGATGAATTGTACCCACCTATTATGCTGGGTTGTATTTCTTGTATAGTTTCAAAAAATTTATATATTGCCTCAGATTCTTCTAAGTCATTTTCCCCAATTTCTATTACTTTCTCAAAACCTCTATTGTCCTTCATACCAATCATGAAAATTCTTCCATCTTCTGGATTTAAGGATGTAGTTTCTAAATCAAAAACAAATCTGTGTATGTCATCGTAAGCTTCAAAACCTTTAAATAATCTTTTTTCTTTTTGTACTAGATATTGTTCTATAGGTGGTAAAATCATTATAGCGTCTCTATTATCTTCACCCCAAGGATTTAGACCACCTTGTTTAAAAAAGCTTACTAAATCTCTATAAGTTTTTGTTGTTTTTATTAAATAAGTTAAACCGTTATTTAATCTTACATCGTCACCAGAATGTAACTTTTCTATTAGTATTCCGTACTTACTTATAGCTTCTTTTTGTGATTGCTTACTTCCACGATAAAAATTCTTTTTACTCAAGTCCCCAACCCAACAGAAAGGTATGAATGTATCTGTTTCTATAACCTTACCTTTATCCGGGTATTCTTTTATCTTATAGATTTTACTACTTCTCCAACCATATTCTAAGGCTACAATGTATTTTTCTGGGTCATTACCCAATAAAAATTGTTCTATCTCCTCAGGAGTAGCTTTTTCCACCATATTATTTTTGTTTAATTCTTGCATGTGATTACACACAAAGATAAGTAAAAAACTTTAACTAATCAATAAAATTAACAAGGTGATTTAACAAATGAATCACTAATGTTAATATATAAATTTTCTCTAATAGGAGCTATTAGTTCTGTATTGTCATCATGAAAATATATTATAAATTGACCTTCGAATCTACCCGTTTTTTTAACATCTTTTTTTGTCCATTTATAATAGATGTAATATTCAATAGGTGAATTTAGTGATGTTGGTTCTTTCGTGACTATACCACCCGCTCTATTTAGTACCCTAGGTATTCCAGTTTCTTCGTCCTTCATGGAAAAATAGATACTAGAATTACTTAATTTGTCATGAAAATGCCTAAAGTCATTTCTTCCATCTTGCACTAATTGCATTTTAAGTATTGGTTCTATTGAGTCTTTTCTGATAAAAAATTCCATTATTCTTTTTTATATAAATATAATTAATATGTTAACAAGGTGGTGGTAGTGCACCATTTTCTAAATTACAGTCTACACACCCATCATAACAATTTTTACACTCTTCACAGTCTATAAGCTTGTATCTACTTTTGTTTATTAAAAAATTGTGATATATTTCATCTGGTGTTAACGGTTTTATGTAGTACATCATTTGTGAAATACCACCTATAAATGAACCAGCAAAATTTTCCATAATTAGTCTCTGGTCTGTTTCTCCAGACCAATGAATTAGGGAACTACTACTACCCGTAGTAGCAGAACAACAATCACTAGTACAACCACTCATATCAGTAATTAAACTTTCTCTTAGTCCCATAGCTCCACCACCCCATGACATATTATAAGCTACACCTACCTGAGTTTGTTTATTAGTGTTTAGTTGCCTAGGGATTATTTCCTCATAATCTTTTACCTTATGAACCCTTCTACCATTAACATAAAAAGTTAATGTACCCATCCTATATTCTTGTTCGTCAAACCAACTTTGTACATTTGCACCGTGACATGTAAAATCAAAGTAAGCCTCATCTATAAAAGAAGGGTACTCGTCTTTACAGGTTGGTTTTGGTTCTGAAGGTGTTTCGGGGTGACAACCAAAAGGGCCGGTACTGGTCTCTATGTGTCTTCCATATCTTTGGAATTTATCTGTCCTAACCTTAACCAAGTCATTTATACCACCATTATTATATATTTCACAATCTTCTAGACACAAATTCCTTTCAAATACCACATCAACCTGTATCCAGTTTGATGTACAATCCCCACTTCGTGTCATAAAAGCACATATAGGTTCAGAATAACTTTCTTCTATAGTATATCCACAATCAAAACTACTACCAGTATAGCAGTCAGAGACTACTTCCTGACCTTCAATAGACGTGGTTCTTCCAGTTGTTTGACACCCACCTGTATACCTAATAGTTCTGTAACCAATTCTCATATCATCAGTAATCCTAAATCCAATAGCATTACTATATACATCATACTGTGCTGTTGGTGATTTATTTTCACCTGTTAGTTTAACCGGGTCTTCTAGACTAGCTGTGAACCCTGTTTGTCCCTCACAAATATCACTAACCACCCCTGTTTCAACACAGTCATAACAACAACCAGTATCACCAGTTAAAGTTGTACACTCAGAAAAAGCAGAATAAGACATGTCTTCGTGAAACCATTTGTCCTCAGCTCTAATTCCTTTGTAAAAAAAGAAACCATACTTATCTGTCCTACCTATGGTCATCCCGGACCCATTCCATGCACTGTAATTAAAAGTGTATTGTGGACCAATTGAATTATATGAATAAGCTGTGGGGTTTGCACTACATAATGGTGTTATGACACCAGTAGCTCCCATAGTATTCTTATACCAACCACTAGTATTGTAACAATTACCGTAAATACCATATTTTTTTAGCCCATCTTCAATTAATGGTGAGTCTGGTCCATTAATATCAGTACAAATAGTATTTAATTTAAGGTAAGTTTCGAATGACCACCCACATTTAGGTCTTGTGGGTAATACTTCATAAGGATAACCATATAATTTGTAGAATCCTTGGTAGAAACCACCTTTTAATTCTTGGTAGTAACCAGAGTAGTCTGTTTTATCCAATATTGTTGTATCGGTATAAAAAGTATTACTCCACCAAGGGAACCCGTAGGCTTTTACTTGATGCATTTTAAATCTCTTATCATATGAAAATTTATCGTGTGTTAAAGATGTTGGTAAACTATCATATAAATCTATAGAATAAGTTCCTTTACTAACTTCATTCGGGTTAACCAGCCCATTATCGGTACCTGTCCAAATAATATCTCGTATACTATATCCCGACCCTGTATAAGGGCAATCGCAATTAGATTTAGCGTGTGGCCAAGTATTTTTACTTATAATAACAAAAGGTTTAAAACCACTATCAACATAATAACTAACTGTTAGTCCTGTAGGATATTGGTAATTACAATCTGTTATAGGTTGTGTAGAAGCAGTTGTATTTAAATCTATCCATACTGGCAATTTTTCACCATCACCATGGTCGATTATTTTTGTTGACCATACGACATCTGTTTTAAAATCTTTTTCATCAGACGCTAAAAAAATATCATAGTAAGAGCTGTAATTCAGTTTACTATCTATTTTATTGAAATAAAAATTACTTAAATTTTGTGTTCCCATATAATAATAAATACTATTTGATTGGTTTAGATATTTATATATAAACGTAAATAATGGAAAGAACAGCAGCTATAGAGAAAGTAGTACAAAAACTTAGTACCATAAAAGAGGGTTTATCGACTGGAAAAGATGTTTCTCCTTTAGATTTTTTAATTTTATCGGAAATTTTTAAATTTAAAATAGAACCTAAATCCGACAGATTTACAGCTATATGTTTGGATGAGGCTTCTAAAACTAGTGATAGAAAAAGACACATTAAGATTGTTGATGATATATTAGAACCTGAATTAGAGGAGGAGTCTGGTGAGGAAGAGGTTAATGAGTTAATTGATTTTGACGGGTCTATGCAAAGTAGTAAAATTCCACCAGGCACCGAAAACGTAAAAACAATGGGTTCTAAAAAAACTACTGATGATGTGGTAAAATCTACTAGGCAAGCTGGTACTTGGAGTGGTGCGGGACATTATTTTAAAAGATATTATGGAGAATCTATAGAGGAAAATGATTTAAGTGCTACATTAGGTTATGACGAAACACAAGATATGGACGCTGAAGAAACTATAGAGTACTTTGAGAAAGAACATGAGATGGATAGTATAGAAGCCAAAGAAAGAGCCGAAAGTATGGGTAAGACAGAAAAACTAGATAAGAAAGGTGAAAACTACCAAAGACTAACAGAAAAAGAAAAACTTAAAAAAATATCAGAAGATAAAGTAAAAAAAATGTTAGAGGTTATTTTAAAAACTAAGTCTGATGATGGAGAAATAAGAGAACAATTACCTACAGTGTCATCTACAATAATTGTTAGCTTAATTAAAAAATTAGTTAAATTATTAAAAACTGAGGGTATTAATGATGTGGATTCTATGTGTAAAAAAATAAAAGAGTATTGGGATGAATAGTGATTTAAAAAACGACAAATATTCGTTACCTGAAGCCTTACTTAATTTGTTAAAAAATAAATTATCTTCACTAACTAAAGAAGATAAAGGTTACGACAGATGTAATACTATGGTTAATGATGGGTATGTTACTTACCCACAAGCTAAAAAATTAAAACATGAGTTGGAGAATGACTTAGAGGATATTGAGTATGAGACTGTGGGTGGTGAAGATATGTTAAATTTTATAAACAGTTCTTTAGAGTCTAGAAGAAATGGGGTTCACAGGTCTAAAAAAATTAGACAAAATTCTGGAGAAGAAAACGTATTTAAAAAAACACACACAAAAGACAAAACTAAAAACCCAACTAAAATAAGAAAAATAAAAGTCGCTACAAAAAGTGACGACATAAACAATAATCGAGCTATTTATGAAGAAATAAATAGAATAAAACAACTTTTAAAATAAAAAATTATGGCAGATTTTAATCAAACTAAACCAGGAGCAAAATTAACAGACTTAGCTGCACAATATAGAAACCAAAACCTAGTTAAAAATGTATACCCTGTATCCGATAGTGATGGATATAGTGCCAATCACCCTAATGCACTTGCTAATGGGGATGATAAAGGTAGGGGTAACGCAAATTATTTAGATGTTTTTGGTGAAGATATTGGTACTCGTACTGACATTCACGGTAATGGAGAATCTAAAACCGGTAGAATCAATAACCTAAATACCAATCTTTATAGTAAGAAAAATGAATATAGTTCTGGAAATTTAGATTCTGGTCCTGGATTTGAAACAACTACAAATACACCACCGGCTTAAAATGAACTTATTTAATTCTCTTATTGAATTACTTAGTGAACAGGTATCCAATAGTGTAATAAAAGACGCTATAACAAATAAACATACTTGTGAATTACGGTATATGGATGACGAAAAATTACCTCAAGGTAGTCAGGTAAGAGTCATAGAGCCCGTCGCGTATGGATACTCTAAAAAAAATAATCCAGTTATAAGAGCATACCAAACTTCAGGACCCTCTTTAAAAGTTAATGAAAAAGGTATACCTTTACCTGACTGGAGATTATTTAGAGTTGATAGGATAAAAAGTATGAAACCTAAAAAAGGTGATGGTAGTTTATTCTTGACTTTTGGTGAACCTCCCTTATATAATCCTGTAGGGGATAACTCTATGGACAGAATGATGTACAACTCAAAATTTTAAACTTATGGATATGACAACGCTTCAACAAAATTTAGTTAACGCTAAAAAAGTTATGAATAAAGTAGACGGTGGTAGTTTTACTAGTGGTAACGTTAATCTTTCACAAACAAATATGACTGACTCTACGGGATTATTATCATCACCCACACCACTACCACAATCAGTTCCAACCCCTAACATAACAGAGTCAAGACAAGACCTATCACCAAAATCTAATATAACAGAAGATAGAATAAATAAATCAAGATTGCCAGACGCTATTAAACAAGCCATGATAAATAATCCTATACCAGATATTCCTTTTAATGGTGGTGGCGTGGGACTTACTGATGAATTTTTATCTGGTGTACAAGAACAAATGAATAAACAGGGTATGGGAACATCCGAACCACAAACTAATAACACAACACCACAAATTAATAATGTGGTACCACCAATTGGAAAAACCACAAAAAAAATATCATCTAAAAATTTAAAGTCCATAATTAAAGAATCTGTAAAAGAACTATTAGATGAAACTATTGGTTTAAAAACAGATAATGACGAAAATTTCCAGTTCCGAGTTGGTGATAGAATTTTTTACGGAAAAATTACATCCAGTAAAACTGTTAAATAATTACCTAAAACACCTTTGACATATTCAATATATTGTTTTATTATTGAGGTATGAATAAAGCAAAATACAAAATCCTTGTACTACCAAGTGATAGAACGGGGGTGTCTAAATTTAGGTCTGTTGACCCACACACTTACTTACAAGATATGTATCCAGAAGATTTTTGGGTGGATATTGTTTATGAACCACCTTATCATGATAATAATTGGTGGAAACAATATGATTTAATCCATTATCATAGAAGTATTGGTCCTGACTACGACGCATCAAAAGCTGTAGCTAAAAGACTTACTGGTTGGGGAATACCTCACATTATGGATATTGATGATTATTGGTCACCTACACCAGACCATCCAGCTCACCACTTAATTAAGAAAAACGGTATAGATAAAAAAATACAAGAAAATATAAGACTAGCTGGTTATGTAACTACAACCACTAAAGTTTTTGCCGCAGAAATAGCTAAACAAAATAAGAATGTTGAAATTTTCCCGAATGCTATAGACCACGAGGAAAAACAATACGTACCACAACCAACAAAATCAGACAAGGTTAGAATTGGCTGGTTGGGTGGTTCTTCACACATAGAAGATTTAAATATTTTACAAGGTATGGCCGGTAAAATACAAAGTGCCAAAAAAGACGAATTCCAATTTGTTTTATGTGGTTATGACTTACGAGGTAGTATGACTATGATTGATGAAAAAACCGGTAAACAGACTCAACGTCCTATTAAACCAGAAGAATCTGTATGGTACAAATATGAACAATTATTCACTGACAATTATAAAATAGTAAGTGGTGATTATAAAAAAGAATTATTAGGATTTCAGAAAAAAAATATTAGTGGTGATTTAAATTCGGTTTATAGAAGAGTTTGGACCAAACCAATTACAACCTACGCGTCTAATTATAACTATTTTGACGTTAGTATTGCACCTCTTAAAGAACATATTTTTAATCAAGTAAAATCACAATTAAAAGTTATAGAAGCTGGATTCCATAAAAAAGCTTTAATAGCTCAAGATTATGGACCTTACACAGTAGATTGTATAAGTGCTTTAGATAAGGGCGGTATTATAAACTCAACTGGTAATGCTCTTTTGGTTGATTCACATAAAAACCACAAACAGTGGTTTCAACACGTAAAAAGACTAATCGACAACCCTAATTTAGTTGAGGATTTGGGTGAAAGACTTCATGAAACAATAGCACCACACTATAATTTAAAAACAGTGACTGAAAAAAGAGCTGAGTGGTATAAAGAATTAATAAGAAAATCATAAAAAATTAAAAAATGGCAGAAGTAGTAATTAATGACAAAATAAAGACCCACGAAGAGGGCAAACACACTTATATTGGAAAATATAAGGGAAAAGATTTTAAGGCAAGTATGCAAGACATGAATGATGATAGAGAACTTGTTTATATGGAAGGTGAGGAAAATTTCACTGATGAAGATAAGGACGTTATTTTTGAACAATTGGACGACATGAGTTATGTGGACTCTATAGAAGAGGCTGGTAATGATAAAGTATATATAGAAAATAACTATGAAACTTGGTTTGCTTTTAAGTTTGAGGCTTATGGTTCTTATGGTGAGCATAAGTTTATAGTTGAGGAGTATAGTGATGAACACGGTGGTGATGCCACTTTTGTAGAAGGTGAGGATAAATTTAGTGAAGAAGAACAAGAACTAATTTACGAAGCCGTAAACGAATATATGTAATATGGAAGTGTTAATGTGTTTGTTTGTTGTTTTATTTATAATTTTTTTATGTAGATATGTTATGTCAGAGGGGTATAAACGGGAAAACGAAAAACAATTTCTTCATAACTTAGAAAACTTTGATAAAAAAGAAAAAGAAAATGAAACAAAGTAAATTACCAGTTTGGTTTGATGGGGAAACTTATAATGAAGGTGGTAAAGTAAGAAATAGGTTTTCAGGGGAAGAATATGAATTAACACCAGAAGAATTGTCTATGTATGACTTTATAATGGGTAGCCAAATAGTTTTAGAAATGGGAATGATAGACAACCCTAAAATGGTTGAAGACCTAAGAAAAGGACTAGAGTGGTTTAGGATAAATAATAGTAAGGCTTATATGGTCTTATTAGATTAATTAATAAAAAATAAAAAATTAAAAAATGGCAGTAGAGATTAATATTATGGAAAATGGACCTATCTTGGTCAAAGGAGAAACCACAGTAACAAAAGGTGGGGAAAAAGTAGTGGTAAGTGAAAATTACGCATTGTGTAGATGTGGGAAAAGTAAGTCCCAACCAATGTGTGATGGAACACATAAATTAGAAAATTTTAAAGGATAAAAATATGTATTATCAAGCAATCGTGGCATTCGAAACTGGAGTTATGGATAACGAAGGAAATGCTAAAGTTAAAAAATTTAAATATGTTGTGGAAGCTGAGTCTCTTTTTGAGGTTAATAAAAGGTTAGCATCTTACTTATCTGAAGACACTAGAGATTCAGAAATAGTATCAATTGCTAAGGCTCCTTTTGAGGATTTTTTACACCCGGAATTGACCCCTAAGTATTATGGATAAAGAAAGTAACACTTGGAAAGAGATAATGTCAATGGCTAAAAATAATCCAAAACAAATGGACGACACTTCACTATTAAAAAATTTGGGTTTGGATGGGGATACTTTAAAAAAAATCGAGGAGGACACTATTGAGTCCGCCAAAGAAGAGATTAAAGTTAAGGTTAGCTTTATGAATACCTCCACCAACGAAGACCCAAAACACAAATATATAGATGACAGTGGGATGGATTTACGTGCTAATTTAGAAAATCAGGTACATCTTAAACCAAGCGAAATAAAATTAATCCCAACAGGACTACACTTTGAATTACCTGAAAGTATGGAAATACAAGTAAGACCTAGAAGTGGTTTGGCAGCAAAAAATGGTATTACTGTTTTAAATACACCAGGAACTGTAGATAGGGGTTATAGTGGAGAAATAAAAGTTATTTTAATTAATTTGGGTAAGGACACTTTTATAGTAAATCATGGTGATAGAATTGCACAAGCTGTAATTTCACCAGTAATATCTGGTAGGTGGTGTACACTAACTAAAAAAAATAAACTAGCAAATACCAAAAGAAGTGATGGGGGATTTGGTTCAACAGGTATAAATTAAAAATATATTATGTCATTATCAGTAGTATTCAGTTCAAAAGAAATAAATAAAGATTTTATAGAGTTAATAAAAAAAACCTCTGGGGTACATAAAATAGAAATTTTACCATATGAAAATCCAGGAAAATATTCTTTAACTGATGTCTACAATATGGGTTTGAAGGACTCAAAAAATGACATAGTTTTATTTTGTCATGACGATATTAAGTTTGATACTAAAAATTGGGGTAGAAAGTTACTTAAACATTTTGAAAAAAGTGATTATGGTATATTAGGTGTTGCTGGATGTAGGTATTTACCTGAATCTGGAAAATGGTGGGAAATACCATCAGAAATGATGGGTCAGGTTTACCACGAAAATGATGGTAAAAGATGGTTATCAACATATAACCCTAAATTTGGTAATAATATATTACCCTCTGTTTTAGTTGATGGGTTATTTTTTGCTGTTAATAAGAATAACTTATCTAGGGATTTTGACGAGTCCGTTAGGGGGTTCCATTTTTATGATTTAAACTTCTGTGTACAAAACTTCTTGTCTGGTGTTAAAATTGGTGTTATCTCTAATATTGACATTACCCACTTATCTATTGGTCAAACTAATCAAGAATGGGAAAGGAATAGGATTTTATTTAGTGAAAAGTATAGTGATAGTTTACCATTAATGGTTAGCTTAGTTATGCCCGAATTAAAACCTAAAAAAAGTAGTCCTTTAGTTTCTATTATAATTCCTGTTTATAATTATGGAAAAACTTTAGATAGGGCAATAACTTCAGTATTTTCCCAAACCTATAAAAATTTAGAAATTATTATAATAGATGATGGGTCTACAGATAATTTTACAAAGTTAAAACTTAAAAATTTAAAATTACCAAATACTAAAATCATATTTCAAGAAAATGGAGGCCCTTCTAAAGCTAGGAATGAAGGTATAAAAATTTCTAGTGGTGAATATATTTTACCTTTGGATTCTGATGATTTGATGCACCCTACTTACGTAGAACAGTGTATAAAAATTATAACTACAGATAAAAAATATAGCCCTATATATTGTGATACAGTACATGAGGGACAAATGAGGGGTATAGAAAAAAGGCCTGAGTGGAGTAAAGAAAGATTAATTAATGGCCCTTTTATCGTTAATTGTTCTATGTTTAGTAGAGAAGCTTTTGATTCTATAAATGGTTATGACGAAGAACTAAAAGGTTGGGAGGATTACGACATGTGGTTACGAATGATGCAAGAAGGTTATGTGGGTAAAAGAATCCCAAACCCTTTATTTATTTATTTCCACCATGAAAGTGAAGGGACGGTATCCACTATAGCAAATCAAGATACTAAATCACTACACGAAAAAATATTAATAAAAAACAAGTTAATAACTGACCCAGCTAAAACATCTATTTACACTCCTTTAACGAATAATAACACATCATTTAATTCATTTGTATAAAATATGGAAACACTAACAGTATTATGTTCAAACTACAATTCAGATAGGTGGATTGATAACTACTTATTGTCACTTAACAACCAACTTCTTAAGGAGTTTACTATTATATTTGTTGACGCAAATTCTACTGACCACTCACTTAAAACAATTAAAAATTATAAATTTAGAGAAGGTATCACCAAAAAAATTATAGAAAACGATAAAAGAATTACGATTTACGAAGCTTGGAATATGGCTATAGAGGCTAGTAAAAGTGAGTTTGTAATTAATTTTAATACTGATGATAGATTGTTTCCCGGTGCCTTACTAACCCTATACCATTATATGGTACAAAATCCAAATGTTGACATTGCTTATGGTACTAGTTTAATTGTTGGTGATGAGGACCATAATAATATTAGAGGAATACAGAATTGGCCGGAACATAGCCACGAAATATTATTACAAAATTGTATTTGTGGACCATTTCCAATAGTAAAAAAATCAGTACTTGTAAATAATGGATTATTTAACCCAAAATATACTATATCAGGTGATTATGAAATGTGGTTAAGACTATCTAAAAGAAATTACAAATTTAAAAAAATAATTGACTTTTTAGGTTCATACTACGACAACCCTAAAGGGGTTAGTTCCGATAAATCCACACTACAAGAACACATAAAACAAGATACTGAAATAAGAAATTTACATAGATGAAAAAATTAATCTGTTATAGTTTGTGGGGTGATAACCCTAGATATACTGAAGGAGCTATTAGAAATGCTGAATTAGCTAAAGTAGTATATCCTGATTGGATTTGTAGGTTTTATGTTGGTAATTGTGTTCCGATTGATATAATGAATAGATTAACTTCTTTTGATAATGTTGAAATAGTTGAGATGGGTGTTGTTGGTGATTGGACTGGTATGTTTTGGCGTTTTACCGCTGCTAGTGATAAAGATGTTAGTATTATGTTATCTAGAGATACTGATAGTAGATTAACTTTACGGGAAAAGTATTCTGTGGATGAGTGGTTAAATAGTAAGTTTAGTTTTCATATTATGAGAGACCACCCTTATCATTCTACCGAAATTTTAGGTGGTATGTGGGGTGTTAAAGGTGACATATTAGACGGTATAAGTAATTTAATAACTGATTATGTAAAAGGTGATTTTTGGCAAGTAGACCAGAATTTTTTAAGAGAAAAAATTTGGCCTTTAGTTAAAGAAAATTCTTTTACTCACGATGAATTCTTTAGTCATGTTTTTGGTCCTGCTAACCCATATAAATTTAAAAGAGACCCCAAACACTTTATTGGTCAAGCTTACGATGGTGATGATAAAATATTAGACGATAATGTATATTTTAATGATTACTTAGATAAGTCTAAAAAAATATAACAATATGAGAGTTTACGCAAATATAATGACAAAAAATGAGGAGCTACTACTAAACGAACTACTCCCAATATGGAATAACTACCCAGTAGAAAAATTTATCTTTTATAACGATAATTCTACAGACGGTAGCGTTAACCTTATAAAATCCTACTTAGGTGATAGAGCTGTTATTCTTAATGATAATTTAGAAGAATTTAATGAATCACACAATAGGTCTAGAATGTTAGAATATAGTAGAGAAGATGGGGCTACTCATGTTATAGCTTTTGATTGTGACGAATTACTCTCAAATAATACTATAACTAATTTTAATGAGGTTATTAATATGTATGAAACTAAAGACGTTTATCTTTACTGGTATAATGTTGTAAATAACACTTTAAGTGAGACTAGGAATGACCCTTCTTACATACATAACTATCGTAGTTTTATATTACCACTTAAAAATACTGGTAAATTTAACTTAGCTTTATGGAAATACCACACACCTAGAACACCACAAATCAACCTACCTAAAAGCACAACTAAAGATTATGGTGTTATACACCTACAATCAATTAATACAAAATTTTACGCCTTAAAACAATTATGGTATAAACACTATGAGTATGTTAAATATAACCACCCGGTAACATTTATTAATCAAAGATATGACCCAGTAATTAATAATTTAAATTTTATGTCTGTACAAACACCAGAAGAAATTCTTGGTGATATAAAATTTGACCACACGGTATATGATAAGATGTGTGAACATAAAGGATATTTAAAATTTATAAAAGAAAATTATAATAGTGAGTTAGTTACTTTTGGTTCTGAGTTTTTAGATTAAAATATTTACGAATATAAAAATAATATGTATATTTTAGTATGGACCATCACGATAAACTAAACTTCGAAGAAATCACTAAATTTATTAAAGATGATAGTGTTGTTGTAGATGTTGGGGCACATATAGGTGGTTATTGTGATTTTTTTTTAGAGAAGTTGGGTAAGTCAGGTAAAATATACGCTTTAGAAATACACCCAAAGAACTACGCTAGACTGTATAATAAATATAAATTATTAAATAATTTAGTTTTGATTCATAAAGCTGCTTCTAATAATGACGGGGTTGAGGATGTGTATCATAACGGTAGTCCCGGACATACCCAAACTACTAATATATTAGGTAAAGACACTAATGAAGTAAGTGTGCCTAGAATTGGTTCGATACAGAGTATTAAATTGGACACACTATTACATAATGAAAATAGTATAGATTTAGTAAAGATTGATGTTGAGGGTGCTGAGATAAAAGTTTTAGAAGGATTATCTAAAATACATAATAGAATTAATCATTTACTTATTGAATGTCATTTTGATAAGGATTGGGGCAGGATAAAAGACCTTTTACTTAATGAGTATAATTTTTTGTGTTACGATTTAAGTGATAAAAACAATATAGATATTACCACTGACAAACGAGCTTATCAGTGTTTATGTAAAAAAAAATAATTTAATATGAAAAAAGTAATAGTTACAGGAGGGGCTGGATTTATAGGTTCACATTTAGTGGATAAATTAATATCTAAAGGTGTGACAGTTATTGTATTAGATAACCTATCATCAGGTAAAGAAAAAAATATAAATCCCAAGGCTACACACATAAATGTGGATTTAAGTACTATGGATACCAAAAAATTTCATTGGGAGTTATATCCTATGAAGTTTTTTAAAAATGTCGACACCGTTTTTCATTTGGCAGCTACACCACAAGTACAATATTCCATAGAGAACCCAACAGATAACAATAATTTAGACTCTTTAATTAATATTTTAGATTTAAGTAGGGTTATAGAAGCAAAAAGATTTGTATTCAGCAGTAGTTCTGCTGTTTATGGTAACCCAACTTACACACCAATAGATGAAAATCACCCACTAAACCCATTAAGTCCTTATGCTCTACACAAATTAATTGGTGAACAGTATTGTAAACTGTACTCGAACTTGTATAATTTAGATACAGCGTGTTTAAGGTATTTTAATGCATATGGTAATAGAATGCCTAACAAAGGAGCTTACAGAAGTGTAATATCTATTTTTATGGAACAAACTGAAAAAAAACAACTACTTAATATTGTAAATGACGGTGAACAAAAAAGAGATTTTGTACATGTAGAAGACATTGTCCAAGCAAACATTCTATGTGCTGAATCAAAAAATAATCTTAATGGTGAAATATTTAATGTGGGTACCGGTAAAGCTTTTACTGTTAATGAAATAGCTAATATGTTTGGTGGTGAAAAAAAATATGGTGAGCTTAGGATTGAACCCAAGGATTCGGTAGCTGAAAACGCAAAAATAATTTTAGACTTGGGTTGGTCACCTACGGGAAACTTAAATAATTGGATAAATAAAATATTAAATAATGAATAGTAAGACCATATCTTTATGTATTACGTGTTATGATGGTGATTATCATTTACTTAATACATTATTAAATGAGTGTAAAAAACAAACTGTACCACCTAATGAGATTATAATATCTTCTAGTGGTTTGGGTAGTGAATCTTTGTTAGGTATTGGTATGATAAAAATAAAAGGAGTGGAGGTGCCGATTATTAGTGTGAATTTTTTAGATAGACATTCTGAAGGTAGAGCAAGAAATGAAGGCGGTTTAAAATCAAATATGGACATTATACAGTTTTTTGATGTAGATGATACCCCACACCCCCAAAGAATAGAAATAACCAAAAAAATATTCGAGACTACTAATTGTGACGCTTTAGTCCACAGTTACCAAACTAATAATAAAGGGTTTGAGTCTTTAACTTTTACACCTTCTAAAGTTTTTGATTGTAGGTGGAACCCTGATAATGGTTTGGGTGGTGGCCAACTTATAGCTAACAAAGAATGTAATATAGCTCATGGCCCTATAACAATAAAAAAAGAGATTTCAGAAAGTATAAAATACACTTTTGATAGTAGAGCTGCGGATTGTAAATTTGCTGGCAAATTAATGGAAAATAACTATAAAGTATTTTATTATGATGATATATTAATGAATTATAATTTATAACATGGAAAACTACACTACATACTGTTGGTGGACAGGTGATAACGAACTATCAGAAAATAGAAAAAAGTCCTTAGAGACCATGAAAATAGCACCTGGGGGTAATATTGTCTTCATAGATAAGGACAATTTAAAAGATTATATATTACCGGAATCCCCATTACATGAAGGGTACCATTACCTTTCACCAATCCAAAAAGGTGATTATTTAAAATGTTATTTTATGCATCATTATGGTGGTGGTTATAGTGATATAAAACAAACTTCTAAACCGTGGACTGAATACTTTGATAGGTTAAATGAAAATAAAGATTTGTACGCTATAGGGTATGGTGAAAGGGAACCAAATCATGTAGCTTGTCTAGAAGATTGTAGGTTAGACCCTCAAGAATCAATTAAATGTAGAACCAACACACTTAGTGAAGATGGTAAATCGTGGACATCCCAACACCTAAGAAATAACTGGACTAAGTTAATTGGTTGTGGGTTAATGATTTGTAGAAAAAATACACCTTTTACTCGTGACTGGTGGGAAGCTTTAAATGAAAAAATGGATGGATACCTAGAAGAATTAAAAAAGTACCCCTCTCAATGGCCTCGAGATTCTCATAACCATGTAAACCCTAATACTGGTGAAAAATCTAAATATCCAATTGCGTGGGCGGTATTACACGGACATGTATATCATCCACTAACTTTAAAACACCATAAAAATATAGACCAGGATTTAACCTACCCTGTAATGAGTAATTACCAATAACTATGAGTTCACATTCACACTGGTCTACGGCCACCGATAAAATTTTTATTAAAAAAATATATGATAATATAGGGGCATACATCAATCAAGGAACTATCCTAGATTTAGGTGTTGAGGATTATAATTTTGATTGTAATGGGTTTATTGATAACCAGTCTGTAAAATATTGGCAATTGGAACCTAATCGAGTTTGTGGAAATAATGATGGTTTTTTTAATTGTACCGTACAGGAATGTTTGGACAAGTATCCTGGTAATGAAAATAAATTTGATTCTATATTAGATTTTGGGGTTTTGGGTTGGAATGGAATTAGGTTTTCCCAAGAAGAACAAGAAAAATATATTAGTGTTATCCTTAAACTCTTAAAACCTGGTGGTTTATATATTTTACATGGTGATAGAGTTGAGGAGGATGAAGAGTATAAAATTAATATAGATAAATTTATATCTCCTAACTTTGAGTTGGTTTCGGTTATGGGGTTTAAGTCTCATGAGATTATAGAGTGCCCTAGATGGGGTACCGTATGGGATATAAGATTTTTTAAGAAAAATATAAAAATATGAAAAAAGTATTACTAGACTGTGGTGCAAATCATTTTCAAGGACTTAAAAAATTAATAACTGACTTAGATGTTGATTCAGGGTGGGTTGTGCATTCTTTTGAACCTAACCCTAACATTAGTGTTCCTGCACCCCCCAACGTCACACTTCATCGTAAAGCGATATGGATAGAAGATGGTATACAACCATTTGCTGTAGAATCTTCAAGAGCGGAGACGGGGTGTGATATTAATACTGGTGGTGGTTCCACACTAAACCAGAATGAGTTAATTCAAAACCTTTCCTCACCAGTAAGTTTTACTAAAATAGATGTACCAACCATAGACTTCTCCGAATTTATAAAAAATAATTTTTCAAAAGAGGATTACATAGTGGTTAAAATGGACATTGAGGGGGCTGAGTTTGAGGTCATATCTAAATTAATAGATACCGGGGTGGTACATTATATTAATTACTTACTTATCGAATATCACGATAAAACTTTTAAAACAGCACCTATAACACCTAGACCATTTTCACGAATTAAGTGTGAACAAATAAAATTTTTTAACGATAATAATATTAAATTTGAATTATACTAATGAAATACAAAAACACAAATAAATTAATGATTGTGGCTCATGCAGATGATGAGTTAATTTGGGCTGGTGAAACACTACTAAAAGAGAAAGGACAGTGGGATATACTTTGTGTTGTTACACCAGACCACCAAAGTAAATTTAGGATACCAATGTTTTTAGAGAGTGTAAGTAACTACCTAGAATGCAACACTACAATGTTAGACTTTATAGATACTGGATGGAGGAGTAACACTCAAGCAAACCCAATCCGTGGTGATATAAACATACCTATTTTAGAAAAGATTAAAAGTAAAGAATGGTCTATGATTTTAACTCACGGTGAATCCGGTGAATATGGTCATTACCACCACACTCAAGTACACCAATCAGTAAAAAGTATATTAACTGAAATTAATAAACTAGAAAAGCTTTTTGTGTTCGACCCAATTAAACACCCACATCCTTTAGTTTTATCTAAAGAAAAATTATCTTTGTTCGAAACCACATACGATATTGAAAGTAACTTACCACCAAGTCACCCTAGACAATGGATACATGGATGGAACACTAGTATGGGTTGGGAGGAGAGAATAGTAAATTACAAAACTAAAAAAATATTATGAAAAATGAATTATGTATACACCACCACTTAGGTTTAGGTGACCATTTTGATATGAACGGTATGGTTAGAAATTACCTTAAGGAATATGACAAAGTACATATTTTTTCTAAACCAAATTACTACAAAATGATTGATTACATGTATAGGGATGAAGATAATATTTTAGTAGTTGAGATTCCTGGTGGTCCACAGGAGGTAATGCAGGCTGAGGAATATTATAGAAATAGTAATTGTGGTGAATTTTTGAGAATTGGTTTTGAGCATTATCCCTTTGGGCAAGAAGAATTATATGATAAGAATTGTTGGGAGTTTTTTTATGAACAGGTTGACGTTCCTTATGAAGTTAGAACTGATATGTTTCACGTGAAACGTGACAAAGAAGGTGAAAATACACTACTTACTAAACTAAATCCAAACAAAGAAAAATTTATCTTTGTACATGATGATAAATCTAGGGGGTTCGAAGTTAGACGTAATTATTTTTTAGATAAAAATTTATTAGTTTTAGAAAATGATGTTAGTGAAAATATTTTTCACTTTATAAAATTAATAGAAGAAGCTGAAGAAATACATTGTATGGAAAGTTCTATGAAGTCATTGATTGACCTTTATGCTAAAACTGATAATATTTTTTACCACGATTTTAGAAATCAGCCTATTGGTAACTTAACTCACAAAAAATGGAATGTCATAAAGTATGACTGAGTTAATAAATTATAACTTTATGACTAGACCCGCATCTCATTGTGTGGATTCTTCTGAAGAATTTTACAATTCTTGTGGTGTAAGTAGGGGGAACAAAAATGGGTTTTCCATAGAAACATTAAAAGATGGTGATGTTATTTTTGTAAAAACAGACTTTATACATAACGGTACGTTCCAAAAACAAATACTACCACAAATAAAAACAAAATTTATTTTAGTTACTGGGGTATCTTCTTTTTCTGTTGACGAGGGGGATAGTTCGTACTTGGATATTTTAAATCACCCTAACTTAGTTAAATGGTTTTGTACTAACCCACCCATTAAACCCAACGAAAAAATAGTTTGGTTACCTATTGGGTTTGAGGAACGTGAACGTGATGGGGGTAATGTTAAAATTTTAAATAATTTTTACAAAAGCCACACGCCTTGGGATAAAAAAGAAAATAAAATTTACATACCTCACCATTCTAATACGTTTAAAGATAGAAATTCTATAATAGAAAAATTATCTTTAGAGTCTTATGTAGTAACCGAACCAACTAGACTTTCTTTTGAGGAGTATCTAAAAAATATGGACAAGTATAAGTTTGTTTTGTCTTTGCGGGGTGCTGGGTGGGATTGTCATAGACACTATGAATGTTTACTAGTTGGTTCCGTGCCAATTATGGAAAAAGGCCCAATTCAAAAGTCTTTCGAAAGTAATGGTTTACCTAATTTAGAAATAGGTGAAATTTCACAGAATATATTTGATGACCATTATAATTTTTTATCAAGTAAGAATTTCTTGACAATGGACCATCATTTTAATAAAATTAACAATATAAAATAATAATACTATGATAGACATATCTTTTGATAAAAACCCAATCCTTTATAGAGATTATGAAGCGTGTCAAAACATGCTATCTACTATAAAAAATGAAGACTATAATTACCCAGAAAACGTAACTTTATTTCACATATACACCGAATTTAGAACAGATAAAGAGGTAGAATGTTTAAAGTCTTTTTTGGCTACACAAAACCTAGATAAATGTAAGCTTATAATTTGGTCGGATTACGATATAAACGATAATCCACTAATCCAAAAATATAAAAAATATTTAGATTTACGTTTATGGGACGCTAAAAAAGAAGCTGAGGGTACTGTTTTAGAAGGTATACCACATTTAGATGCTATAGATGATAAACACTACCTACAAAGTGATTTATTAAGAATATTAGTTCTTTATAAGTATGGGGGTGTGTGGGTTGATATGGATATTATATTTTTAAGGGACTTTAGACCTATCTTAGACCAAGAATATATGTACCAATGGGGTGGTGATACCGATTTTTCAAACCAGGGAGCTTGTGCTACGGTACTTTCCGGTTTTAAAGAAAGTGAGTTTATGTTTAAACTATTACAAGGAATAGTAGAGTCTAGAATTATTCCAGCTACTACAATATGGGGTAAAGATTTGTTCGCTACGTTATGGAAAAAATGGCCTAATTTTACTATTTTTCCATCACCATTTTTTAATACGGAATGGTTAATTAGTAAAAAAGATGTTAAATTAAGTGAAGATATAGAAAGTGGTTGGTTTATTAATAATGGTGTTGGGGACAAACATTTATTTTTAGATTCATTTGCTTGGCACTGGCATAACTCAAGTAAAAAACATTTACCAATACAAGAGGGGTCTAAATTTTATGCTTTACAAAAATTAACAAATAAAAGATTAAAAGAAAAAGGAATATTATGAAAATAGAGGTTTCAATAGGAGAAGTGGTTGATAAGATTACCATACTACAGATTAAAGAAGAAAAAATTATAGATTTATTAAAACTAGAACATATAAAGCATGAATTATTGGTTTTAGAAAATACGCTTACAGAATCAAAAATAGTGGTACCTATAAATCTAATAGAAAAACTTAAAGAAGTTAATTTAAAATTGTGGGATGCTGAAGATATTATACGTGATAGGGAAAATAGGAATTTATTTGACGATGAATTTGTTAAATGTGCAAGACTAGACGCTAAGTTAAACGACGAAAGATTTTTAATTAAGAATGAAATAAATAATGCTTGTGAATCTAACATTAAAGAACAAAAATCATATGAGGGACTTTATTCCGCAAATTGAGCCTTGGATAGACGATAATGAATTAAAACACTTAAAGAGAGTGGTGGATTCTACCTATGTTGTGGAACACGAACTAACTAAGGAATTTGAGTCTGTAATTAAGGAGTATACTGGTAGTAAACACGCTGTAGCCATGACTAATGGTACTATGGCTTTATATTCTTGCCTATTAGCTTTAGGACTTAAACCTGGTGACGAAGTAATTGTACCTAATCTGACTTTTATAGCTAGTTCAAACGCTGTTTTAATGGCTAATGGGGTACCTGTATTATGTGAGGTAACTAAAGACACTTTGTGTTTGGACCCTGTTGAATTAGAGAAATGCATAACTAAGAAAACTAAGATAATAATGCCAGTACACCTATATGGTCAAAGTGCTGATATGAAATCAATTACAGAAATAGCTAAAAAATATAATTTAAAAATATTAGAGGATGCGGCACAGGGTGTTGGTGTTTTTTCTGGTGGTAAACATGTTGGTACTTTTGGGGATTGCGGGATACTTTCTTTTTATGGTAATAAAACAATTACTTGTGGTGAAGGGGGTGTTATTTTAACAGACGATGATGAAATAGCTAAAGAATGTTATAGGTTAAAAAATCACGGTAGGGATAGAAAGGGTATTTTTGAACACGAGCATATAGGTTTTAATTTTTGTTTTACTGAAATGCAAGCCGCTATTGGGATATCTCAAATGGAAAAATTAGATAGAATAATAGATAGAAAAAATACTTGTCACGAAAAATACAAAAGTGGTTTAGTGGGTATTGGGGACCTATCTTTCTTTGAGTTTACTGAGTCTACCCGACCTGTTCACTGGTTTACATCGATATTAACTAGTTACAAAATAGAACTTTCTGATTATCTTTTAGAAAAAGGGATACAAAGTAGGTTTTTCTTTTATCCCCTTAATTTACAACCTTGTTATAAAAACGTTTTAGATACTAGTGGGGACTTTAATATTAGTAGTGAAATGTATGATAAAGGTTTGTCGTTACCATCCAGTTATAACTTAACAGATGAGGAACAAAATTATGTTATTAAAACAATTAAAGAATTTTTTAAAAAGAAATGAATATACCATTAGTCAAAAATACAATAAATAAAGAAGATATAGATAAATTAATAGAGTGGTTAAAAACGTACCCTAGATTAACTAAAGGCGATTTAACAATAGAGTTTGAACAGTTATGGTCTAAATTTATGGGTGTAAAGCATTCTATTTTTGTTAATTCTGGTTCTTCTGCTAATCTAGTTATGGTTTATGCGTTAATAGAATCAGGTATTTTAAAAATAGGTGATGATATTATAATACCTTCACTATCCTGGTCTACAAGTTTAGCACCAGCTATACAGTTTGGACTTAACCCAGTTTTATGTGATTGTAATAAGGAAGATTTATCGGTAGATTTAGAGCATCTGGTGTCTTTAATTAAAGATAGACAACCTAAATGTATGATGATTGTACCTATATTAGGTCTAGTACCACAAATGGATAAAATAATGGATATCTGTGAAAAATATAACGTTGTTTTAATTGAGGATGCTTGTGAGTCTTTAGGTTCTAAATTTAATGATAAAAAATTAGGTTCTTTTGGGTTAATGTCGACTTTTTCAACTTATTTTGGTCATCACATATCTACTATCGAAGGTGGTATGGTTTGTACTAATGATGATGATTTTGCTAACTTATTAAAATCACTTAGAAGTCATGGTTGGGCTAGAGACATGGATACAAATGCTCAAGAAAAATTACGTAAAGAATATAATGTGGATGATTTTAATACACAATATACTTTTTACCACACTGGATTTAATTTACGGTCCACCGACCTTCAGGCTTTTCTTGGTATAGGTCAATTAGAAAAATTACCTATGGTGGTAAAAAATAGGTGTGATAATTTTAAACTATATTATGAATTATTGGATGACTCTTTTTGGAAACCAAAGCTAAGAGACACTGATTACATTTCAAATTTCGCTTTTCCAATAATACACGAAAAAAGAAATGAGTTAGTAAAACTATTAAATGATAATAATATAGAAAACAGACCATTACTAGCTGGTTCTTTAGGTAAACAACCCTATTGGTATAAAAAATATGGTATAAATAAGTTACCTAATGTAGATGATATAGATACCTTTGGATTATATCTACCTAATAATCACGAAATGTCAGAAGAAGAAATAAAAAAAGTTTGTAACGTCTTAAACTCCATAGTATAATGAGTGAGGCAAAACCAATACCCCAAGACTTATATAATGAAATTTTGAGTACCATGCCTATAATTTGTGTAGATGGGATTATACAAAAAGGGGATGAGACACTTTTATTATTAAGGGATAATGAACCTGAAAAAGGTAAATGGTGGTTTCCTGGTGGTCGTGTTTTAAAAGGTGAAAGATTGGAAGATGCTATTATTAGAAAGATAAAAGAGGAGACTGGTTTACTTTGTGAAGTTTTAGAAATGTTAGACATCACCCAAACATCATTTACAACAGGACCTAATGATATACCAGTACACACAATTAATGTCTGCTTTACTTTAAAAATAAAAAGTGGTGTCGTATCTCTAGATAGTGAACATAATGAGTATGGTTGGTTTACAGAAGCTCCAGAGACCGCACATTCAGTAATAAAATATATTTTTAAAAAATTAAAAAAATGAAAACAGCACTAATAACAGGTATTAACGGTCAGGATGGTTCTTATCTTGCTGAATTTTTATTGGATAAGGGTTATGAGGTTTGGGGTATACTAAAACGTAATTCTGTGGCCGAAAATCAAACAGCTAGAATACCAGATAATATTTTTAAAGAGTTGAATTTAGTTTATGGTGATTTAACTGACCTTTCGTCTATAATAAGTGTAATTCAAAAATGTGTACCTGATGAAATTTATAATCTAGCTGCACAATCTCATGTTAGGATTAGTTTTGACCAACCAATATATACTTCTAATGTAACTGGTCTAGGTGTTTTAAATTTACTAGAAGCTGTTAGATTAACTGACCCTAAAATTAAAGTATACCAAGCCAGTTCTTCAGAAATGTTTGGTAATAGTATTGATGAGGATGGGTACCAACGAGAGACCACACCACTTAACCCTGTTTCACCATATGGTTGTGCTAAGGTTTTTGGTTACAACATATGTAGAAATTATAGAAACTCGTATAATATGTTCATTTCTAATGGTATTTTATTTAACCACGAATCACCTAGAAGAGGAATTAATTTTGTAACAAATAAAGTCGCGAAAGAGGCTGTAAAAATAAAATTGGGGTTGTCTGATGAATTAAAATTAGGTAATTTAGATGCTAGTCGGGATTGGGGTCACGCTAAAGATTACGTTGAAGCGATGTGGTTAATGTTACAACAGGATAAACCTGGTGATTATGTTTGTTCGACTGGTGTTTCTCATAGTGTAAAAGACTTGGTAGAGTACGTGTTCAACTCATTAGGGTTGGATTGGTCCAAATATGTATCTGTGGATGAAAAATATCTTAGACCCGAAGAACTAAAACACTTAAAAGGTGATTGTTCTAAAATTAAAAAGGATTTGGGTTGGTCACCTAATTATAACTTCGAGTCTATGATGGACGAGATGATTGAGTATTGGGTAGAATATTATGAAAAATAATTTAGTTACTTTAGTTACTGGTGGTAGTGGGTTAGTTGGTTCTTCAATAACCGGTAACACCCTTAAGGTTGGTAGTAGTTTTGATTTACGAGATACATCTGTAACCAATAAACTATTTTCGGACCTACAACCAGATAATGTTATACATTGTGCTGGTAGGGTAGGTGGTTTAGGTGGTAATATGAATATGAAGGGAGAATTTTTCTACGATAACATAATGATTAATACTAATGTTATAGAATCATGTAGGAAATACGGTGTAAAAAAATTAGTTTGTTTTTTATCTACTTGTGTGTTCCCTAATGATGTTGAGTATCCACTGACTGAAAAGAAAATTCATTTGGGTCCACCACACACCTCAAACGATGCTTACTCATATGCAAAACGTATGGCTGATATACAAATTCGTGCATACAGAGAACAATACGGTCTTAATTACGTATCAGTTATACCAACTAACATATATGGACCTAACGATAATTTTGATTTGGTTAATGGGCATGTTGTGCCTTCATTAATTCATAAATGTTATTTGGCTAAAAAAAATAACACACCTTTTAAAATATGGGGTAGTGGTAAACCTTTAAGAGAATTTATTTTTTCTAAAGATGTAGGAAAATTAACAGAATGGGTTTTAAAAAACTATGAAGAGGAAGAACCTATTATATTTTCTACCTCACAAGAAGTTTCAATAAGAGATGTGGTTGGTTTGATTGTTAAACACATGTCTTTTACTGGTGACGTAGTTTGGGAGGATGATAAACCTGATGGACAATTTAGAAAACCTAGTGATAATAGTAAATTATTATCTTACTTACCGGATTTTAAATTTACTAGTTTAGATAAAGGTTTAAAAGAAACTATAGATTGGTTTATAGATAATTATGAAAATTGTAGAAAATAAAAATTTAAATAAATAATAATGGGAAGAAGAAGTAAAAAATTAAGTAGAGATGAACAACAAGAAGTAGAAGAGTGGATTTACCAAAATAACACTGAAGAAATTAGAATGACTGACACTATGACCATAAATGTTAAGTGTAAAACAGAAAATCAAAAATCCTTAGTAAATTCTATAAAAGAAAAAGAAGTAACTATATGTTCTGGTCCAGCTGGAACGGGTAAAACATTTTTAGCTTGTGCCGAGGCTTTAAAATTAATTAAAAGATATGCAAAATATAAAAAGATTGTAATTGTAAAGTCAGTTACCACCCTAAAGAATGAAGAAATTGGTTTTTTAAAAGGTAATTTAAGGGAGAAGATGGAACCGTTTATGTTTTCTTTTGTTCATAATTTTGAGAAGATTGTGGGACAAGCTATAACATCAAGACTTAGGGAGTTAAAAACTATAGAAGAAATGCCTATCGCGTATATGAGGGGTATTAATCTAGATAAGTCAATTATAATTATAGATGAGGCTCAAAATATATCTCAAGAAAATATGAGGACAATACTAACTAGGTTAGGTAAGGATTCTAAAATGATATTCTTAGGTGATGAAAGACAACAAGATTCTAAAGGTGGTAATGGATTAACTTTTTTAATGGACCATTTTTCACACATTGATGAAATTGGGTGTGTCCAATTTAACAAATCTGATGTGGTTAGAAATCCATTAATAGCAAAAATAGAAAGAGTTTTTGATTCTTTACAAAAATAAGATTTATAATTAGGTTTAAATATGAAAATTAGTGTAAATATAAATGGTGTACTTAGAAACGTACTTTTAAAATTTCAACAGGTTTATGAGAAATACGAAGATAGGGATGTTAAGTCCGATGTCATCACACCAAACCTTATGGAATACACTCATTTTGACGATGAAGAAAAACTATACAATTTTTTATATCAGGAAGCACCCATGGAGATATTTGGACAAGCTAAAGAAACATTCATTAATGTTATTTCTCACTTAGTAGAACTTTACAAAAATATGCCATCTGATTATAAATTAAGGGTTGTAAGTGATGATTTAGGTAAAGCTAAACCCGCTACATTATGGTTTTTAGCAAAATATGGTTTAGTTTGTGATGAAATAGTATTTTACAACACAAAGACCTTAGAAAACATTTGGGACAATACTGATGTTTTTATAACAAGTGATGTTGATGTTATTGAGTCTAAGCCAAAAAATAAAAAATTAATAGTTGTTGACCAATCGTATAATAATTCATATGATTGTGACTTACGAATAACTAATTTAAAAGAATTAGATACATTAAATATAGAAGATATATGGCGATTAAAAGAGATACATTAACTAATTTAAAGTTAAATGTTGGTAATGAACGTCTTTACTTAGACGTTGATGAGATGCTGGGTAATGTGGAAATATTTACCCGTGACAAAGAAGGTAGAGATATCATTGAATTGAACTTACCAAAATTTGAATTTTTTAAAATGATGTTAGATACGGTTTGTAATACTGTAGAAGATGTAGATGATAATTTGGGTGTGGTGTCCTTAAATAAATTACCTGTTTCGTCTAAATTGGCGATTAACACCTTAATAAAATATAAAATAATAAAAAAATTATAATTAAATATGGAACAACAATTAACTCAATTAGAGAACGGTTTAAAAAAAATTAAAAACAAAGAGAGTATGATTTATTTCTTAACTCAAGACACTAATGGGACTGCATCTGCTTCTGTTGCAAATACCTATCAGTATGTAAAATACCTAAGAGAAGCTGGTTACAAAGCAGAAATCTTGTATGAAAAGAAAGACTATAAAGGTGTGGGTGAATGGTTAGGTTCAGAATACACTGAATTACCACATTGTACTATAGAGGATGGTGAATTAAAAGTTGGTCCAGCAGATGTTGTTGTGGTACCAGAATTGTACGGCCATGTATTAGAACAAATAACAAATATGCCTTGTACCAAAATAATGTTTAGTCAAGCTTATGATTACATTTTAGAAACTTTAAATCCTGGTTTTGGTTGGTCTAATTACGGTGTTACTAAATGTATAACAACATCTGATGCCCAAAAAGAAGAAATTAAAAAATTATTTCCAACTGTAGAATCAACAGTAATCACACCCTCAATCCCAAGTTATTTTAAACCAAGTGAAAAACCTAAAAAGCCAATGATTGCTGTACATACTAGAGACCAAAGGGATACTATGAAGATTATTAAATCTTTTTACCTACAAAACCCACAATTTAAATGGATTACATTTAGAGATATGAGAGGTTTATCTAGAGAAGAATTTGCTAAAAATTTAGGTGAAGCATGTGCATCAATATGGGTGGATAGAATATCTAGTTTTGGTACTTTCCCATTGGAGTCTATGATGTGTAATACACCTTGTATCGGAACGCTTCCTATTATGAAACCTGAATGGTTAACTGAAGAGAATGGTATATGGGTTTTTGACGAATCTAAGGTTGTTGAGGTTATAGCTGGATTCTTAAAGAATTGGTTGGAGGATTCCGTACCAGTAAATTTATATGAAAAAATGAAAAAAACTACCGAAATGATATCGGAAGATAAAGAATCTAAGGAAGTGGTGAAATTCTTTGACACTTTATTTGGTGAAAAATCTGTGGAGTTTGATTCCGCAATAAATAAACTTACACCTGTAAGTGAAAACTCTTAAAAAAATATTAAAATGAATAGTAAAGACATTACAATTATACTTCCGGTACACGATGTATCTGACGATTTTAACAACTGGTTTCCTAAATCTCTTAAAAGTTTAGAACAATCACAAGCAAAACCAGGTAAACTATTAATAGTTTGTGCTGAAAATAACTCCATAAAAGAATACATGAGCTCTTTAGAAAATACTACTGGTATCGATACTGAAATTGTGTACAATGATGGTGACACAACATATTGTGGACAAATTAATTTAGGTGTGTCCAAATGTAAGACTGAATACATTTCAGTATTAGAGTACGATGATGAATATTCTAATATTTGGTTTAAACAGTTTGATTTGTATGTGCCACATTATAAAGACGTAGATATATTTTTACCTTTGGTAGTAGATACTGACCAAGTAGGTCAATTTTTAGGTTTTACTAATGAAGCTTTATGGGCTATGGGATTCTCAGAAGAAATTGGATTTCTAGATAATAATACCTTATTAAAATATCAAAATTTCCAAGTTAGTGGTATGATTATGAGAAAGGATAAATTTGAGGAGATTGGTGGTTTAAAAGCTTCTATGAAACTTACTTTTAATTACGAATTTTTATTACGTGCTACTTACAATGACACTACTATTATGACAATACCTAAAATAGGTTATAAGCATGTAAACCAAAGAGACAAGTCCTTATTTTGGAATTATAAATTTAAAGACGATTTAAAAATTGGCCAGGACGAAGCTAAGTTCTGGGTGGAAACAGCTAAAAAAGAATATTTTTTCACTAAAGATAGACAGGTTGAATTTGAGGGGTAATGGGAAGAAAGCCACTTACTAAACAATATTTTGGTCCTGACCAAGAGTTTGCTGTTAGAGTTTTTTTAACAGCTACTACTTGGGATGAAAAAAATAAAGTTTATAACACCTCTCTTCGTGACCCTCTTATAAAAATGATAGAAAGTATTATAAGAAGATATAGGTTATATAGACCAGGTATGGAGTTTACTGATATTCACACCGATACTCTTTCATTTTTAGTTACAAAAATGGAAAAATTTAAACCAGCTAAAGGTAAAAAAGCTTATTCCTATTTTGGTACTATTTGTAAAAATTATTTAATGGGTCAAATAATGAAGGATAATAGAGATAGGAATAGAAAAATTTCATACGAGGATATATCTGGTAGTATGGAACAAAATGAAAAATATTCATATAGTATGTTTGATGATGATTACCTACCTATTGAGAAGATTATAAAACGTTTAATTTTAGAAATTAAAGAATTTGTTTCTAATAATCGATTAAGTATTAATGAAGAAAAGATTGGTTACTGTTTAATAGATGTTTTTGAAAATTACCAAACTATATTTATCGCGGGTAAAGGTAATAAATTTAACAAAAATATTATACTTTACCAATTACGTGAAATGAGTGGGTTGACCACTAAAGAAATTAGGTCTGCTTTAAAACCATATAAAAACATATATAAAGATATACTGGGAACGATACTAAATCAGTAATTAGATATTTATAGGTATGCCTAGACCAAAAAGAAAGGAAATAAAATTAACCCACGATAGTGCGGTATCCTTAATGCAGGAAATATACAATGAATGTGTGGAACAAAGAACCACAGCTATACGTATACAAAATAAGATGATTGGGTTTATGAAAGAAGCTGCTGACATGGCTTTAATCGGTCCGGTACTTAAAGAACAACAAAAAATTATAGATTCTTCTATAGATAAAAAATTACAACTATCTAAACTATTAGCTACTATAGCTTCTAAAAATATGGAGGTTTCCGGCACTGGATTTACTATCGACGGTGACATGAAAGAAGCTATTAATGAATTAGTAACAAAAACACAACAATCTCAAGAAGGTGATAATTTAAATTATAAAATTTAATTATGGCTGACCCAATACAACAACAAAAAGACATATTTAGTAAAGTCCAAGGATTAATGGCATTTTTAGATGCTACCGATGAACAGCGTAATAGGGAAAATTTAGACCAGTGGAAACAAACTTTCGCCGCACTAAAAGACATAACTAACAACCCACTACCTTTTTTATTAGATTTATTAAAAAGTCTTAAATCACATAAAGGAAATAGAATAAAATTTAAACGTAAAGGGTATACCATGTCTTCTGAGTTAGAAAAAGACAAAAAAGGAGTTAAAGGGGATGGTTTATACAAAAAAACTAAAAAAGCATTCAGTACTAGATTTGGTTTATCCACTAGTACCGACCCTTGGTTAAGACAATTAGACCAGATTATTAGAACTTCTATGTTAGAAGTTTTACCTAGGGTAGACGATATTCTTTTTGAGGAATTGTTAAAGGCATTTAATTGTGATATGTCTATGTTAGTTCCTACCGTTGGTGATGGTTTAACTACAGCGTTACAAATAGATATTGCTGAGGTAGACCTTTTAAAACAACTAAAGAATGACCCGTCTAGTAGTGTTGGTAAATATATGTATGAGCAAAGTCCTTGGGCTACTGGTTATCCTCCTGGGAGTACGCCATTCTCAATGAATAAATTTCTTCGTGATTTGTATTTTACAACACCTGGTGTAGCACAAACAGTATACGGTGCAAGTGGTAGGCCTTTATTTGATATTACCGCTGCTGCTGGTGTGTATACAATATCACCATATTATAAAGAACAAACTGGTAACCCAGGAATTCAATCAGCACCTAACGCAGCTGACCCTCTTGCTACAAAATTTACTTTCGTTGAATTTCTTAAGGATTACTTTGATAGTATACGTGTGATAGAAATACAGAACATTTTAGGTGCTTTGATGGAGGTACTTACTGGTTTTATGAGTGTTAGAAATAAATCTTTTAGTGTCGAAGATGCTTTGGGGTTAGAAAAATTTATGTCTGCTGTAGAAAATATGTTGGAGTCGTGTGATGGTGCGGACTTGTCAGGCCCTAACAGTGAATCGGTAAACTATTTATCTGAACTTTCTGATGACGATAGTTTTTTTGAATTTAATGTGGAGGAAGAAAGAAATATAATTCTTGAAGCGGAAAGAAAATCTAAAAATGTTTTGTCTTTGGTGAGTTGTGGTCAAGTTGATATTCCAGTAGATAACGGTGTAATTGATGATGGGTGTGATGAAATACTAGCCACCCAAGTCTTAGATGAACAATTAAAAGCTTTTGACCTTGTATTACAAAAAGCGGCTTCATCCTCAGCTTCTAAAGCTGGGTATGATATAAGTTTAGGGTCTATAAGTTTACCAGTAGAAATAGATTTTAAAGAAAATTTAATTAAAAAATTACCACAAATATTAACTTATTGTGTACTTAGTACTAAAGCTATTCTTCCTGTAGTACTTACTAGTAGACTATTAAATCAGAATGGTGCTTTAGCTACAAATATTGAGTTATTTGGTAAGTTATTTAAACGTGTTATTATAAGACTTGTTAAAGAGTTTTTAGCTAGAGTAGCTAGACATATATTAGTGTTAGTAAAAAACATATTACTTCGTTTAATTAGAGATTTAATAAAACGTAAGTTAGATGCTATGAATAAAAAGAAAATTCGATTACTTAGAAGATTGTTGGATATTTTACTACCTCTTATTATCGCCTTACAAAACGCTACAAGTTGTAAAGAAATATTTAACATTATTTTAGGTATTTTGGCTGCAAATATGCCAGATATACCTTTTGGTGTACCACCATTTTTACTAGCAGCTTCAAAATTAAAACCTGGGTCTAGTAATTTAGGTACTTTTGAAAAGTTTATAGGTAAAATGGAAGCTGCGGGTCTTCCTGTGGGTGATATGCCGGATGGGAGTACCAACCAATTTACAAAAGCTTTATTTATGTATGGAGCTGCTCATGAAGAAGAAAGAGTAGATAATGAAAAGGTGAAAATAAGTATAATGTATGGACAGACCTTACATTGGTCTGGTCCTGGATTATTAAAACCTGGAACTACCGGAGACGGTACATCATTTTAAGATATGGAAGAATTTTTTAAAGAATATAAAAACAAACCAAATAAAGAACTATTAGATATGCTGATGGTTTTAAAAGAGGAGTTTGATAAGACCAAGTCGGTACTTATTAATTTAACTTTACATATAGAAGATATAGAAAAAAAATTTAATTTAATAAATAAAGAACTAGATAATCGTAAACCTAATAAATAATGGCTGGAACACAACCTTTTGACCATAGAAAAAATTCTGGAGTTGGTATTAAAATAAGTCAAATAATTAAATTTGCTGTATGTGTTGATAATAAGGACCCTCAAAGAGCCGGTCGTATTAGGGCAGTAATAACCAAAGGTGAGGGGTTAACAAAAAGTAAGATTGTTGACCCATTAAATGCTATTATAGGATTTGACGCTCAAGGAGTTAAAGATAAAACTTATTTACCTTGGGGGGCTGACGACCCATATACATTTGCTCCTTTTTTACCATTACATTTAAATATACAACCTATTCCTGGTGAAGCAGTTAAAATAGTTGGGTTTGGACAAAGGGAAGGTAATTTTAATGAAGAGTACGTTGGTCCTATGATTTCACAACCAGGTGAAATACGTACGGATAATTATTCTAGTGGACAACAGAATACAAGTTTTGGTACACAAAATAAACCTTTACCTGATTTTGCTCCGGGTGGAATACCGTTACCTCAAGGTAAGGGATGTTTTCCTAATCCTGATGATATAGCTTTAATAGGTAGGGAAAATTGTGATATTATTCTTGGTATGCGAGAAAAGGCCATAGTAGATGAGACTGATGAAAAATTAAAAGATTGGTACCCACAGATATTAATTAGGTCTGGGCAATTAATAAAAAACGATAAATTTAGTTCAAGACCTAGATTTAACCCAAAACAAACCTTTATACAACTAAATACTTTCCCAACTACATTAACTTCTACAGTAATAGAATTAGAAAAGACAGTACTAGAAGACGTACCCTTAACTACTTTACTTGAGTATCATTTAGATGATGCTCCCCTACAAGCTGGAATACTTACTGGTTTTATAAGAATATTAAAGATACCATTTGACAATAACTCAAAAATATATATGTCTGGTGACTTTAATAAAGAAATACAACTCCCTCCTAACACTATAGAAGCCTGTAGACTTAGTTTTACCAACGCTCCGTCAGTTACTGAGTTAGGTGGTATTATAACTCAGTACATTGCAGAATATGACGGTGGAGAATGGAGTAAGTTTGTAAAACCACCACCTTCTTGGGCTACAAAAACATACCACCCACAAGTAGATTTAAACAATAATAATAATGTTGGGTCTTTTATGGGTAAAACCCACCCATTATATTTTAGACCAGATAGTGTAACTTTAAGATATATGGATAAAGCTATACCTGTTGGTGCACCATTGGTGTGGCCTAATATGCAAACTATAGTTAATAATTTAAAAGATTTAATTGTGTTAGATGGGGTAAAAACTGATGGTTGGGGTCTAGCGTTTACTAGTGATGTGGGAGAAAGAAAGGTTAAGGAAAACAAAGTTAAAGAAAGTAAAAACGAAATAACTAGTGAAGATATGCAACAAGGTATTATTACCGCTGGTTCAGAAAAAATATATTTATTATCCCATAACTCAGCTGAACTTAATGGGAGAATAACATTAAGCACTAATTACGGTATCGACCAAGAAAAATTTGTAGTAGATATAGATGGTAAAACTAATTCACTAGTAAGGGGAGAAAAACTAATGGAGTTATTGACAAAAATAGTAAGTTTTGTTTCTAGTCATACACACGCTTTTCCAGGACTAGCTCCAGTACCTCAAGGTCACGACGGTACTAGAGTAGAAGATATCAGTAGATTACTCGCGGATGCACCTAATACAATATTAAATCAAAATATTAGGATTAACTAGATATTTATTATATAAAGATATTTCATGTCAACACATAGGTCCTACTTTAGTAAAAATAACACAATAATAGCTAATAGTTATGTAAATACAGCAAAAAATCCTGTCACACAACTATTTTATGGTAAAAGTCCATTCCCTACATGCGTTTTTACTGGATTATCAGGTGATAGTTGTAATAATCAGAGTGGTTTTACTAGTACAGTAACAGAAGGTTTTAGTAGATTTATATTTGACCTTGATTTGCGTGATTTGTCGGAAAAAGTAAATAATTGTTGTGTCGAGTTGAGTGATGTAGGAACTACTCACACTCTAAAAATGACAAATACATCTAGTTTTGATGATAAGTTATTAAATGATAAAGTTTTGGTTAATGACACTAGAAGGGCTACTTCTTTTGATTTAATTTTATTTAAATCGGTTAGTGGTCATAGTTGGGATGAGGGGGTTGGTTATGACTACCTAGTACCTAACGGTATATTTGAACCAGAATTTGATATGACGTACTCTACACGACCTAGTCATTGGTTTTCTTGTACAACTCTTTCACATTGGACTTATCCTGGTACATACCTTAACACACTAAGTACTAGTTACGATATCTTAGATACTCAACATTTTGATAATGGTAATGAGGATATCAACTTCTCTTCTCAGGCTTTAAAAGATGAGATTAATTTTTTATTAACGGCAAGTACTAGTCTTACTTCCGGTACAACTTATGGTATAGCTTTTAGTGGGGCGTATGAAAATATAACAGGTATAACAGAATCTTACTCTGTTGGGTTTTTTACAAAGTACACACAGACATTTTTTGAACCTTTTTTAGAGACTTTGTGGGATGATGATATTATTGATAATAGAAATAATTTTAATTTATTTAAACTAAATAGGCTTTTTCTTTATGTTTCAGACCACAATGGTCAACCAATATGTTTAGATAAACTTCCTAAATGCCAAATATTTGACTGTAATGGTAATCCAGTTGCTAATTTAATTGTTAAGAAACTAACTTGTGGTGTTTATTATGTGGAACTAACACTCTCATCCCTACCACCGGGTCAATCAACACCAGTTTTATATGAAGATGTGTGGTCAAGTATTGATATTGGTGGTGTGACACAACCTAATGTCGAGAATGAGTTTATAATCTATGATAACGCTTTTTCTATAGGACCATCTGCAGCACAACCTAAAGTATATGGGTATTCTGTTTCTGGTATTAAAGAAGATGAAAAAATAAGTAGTGGTGAAACAAGGAAAGTCTTTATTTCTACAAGAGTACCTTATACAACAGAAAAACAGGTCTTAGTGGATAATTTACAATACAGGGTTTATGTTACACAAGGAACAACACAAGTAGAGGTAATTCCATGGTCACAAGTAAACATGGGTAACGAACATAATTACTTACTTATAGACACTGGGTGGATGATTCCTAACGAATATTACCTAGACATTAAAGCGACTTCTAATCAACAAGTAGATACTTATAGAAAAGCAATAAAATTCCAAATAATTAATCAATTATGAAAAAAATAAAAATTAAAGAAAATGAACTAGTAGAATTAATAGAAAAACTAGTAAAAGAAAATATAGGTTTTGCTTCTTCAGCTATAGGTAATGGTAATGGGCAAAACTTTGGTTTAATGGGTACCCCAACGGCAAAATACAAAGACCTTTTAGAAAAAGAAGATATTGAGGAAGATGATATGGACGACAATGAAAATGAAGTTAGTGAAGAAACACTAAATCTTAATGTGGATGACGAAACTCAAGATGGGTTAAATCAAGAAGATTATATGGAAAGTGTAAAAGAATCACGATTAATCTCTAGAATTAGAAAAAATTTAAATAAAAAATAAAAAATAAAAACTATGTGTGATTGTCAAATATGTAAATGTGGTACAAAGTGTGATTGTAGTTGTTGCGATTGTTAAAACACTAAAATATAGATATAAAAAAAACCACCTAATAAGTGGTTTTTTTTTGTTTAAATATCTTCGTCACTTTCGTCAACGTAATCATTGTCATAATCATATTCGTGAGTTACAACAGTTCTACTAGGTGGCTCTGGTTCCTCAACAACCTCACCTTTCGGTGAGAAATTTTCTGAAGCTGTAAAACCAAGTCCAGCCATTACAATCCATTGTAAAGACTCAAATATATTATCGTCAATTGTGAAATCCCAAAAAAGATTTGCTGTATAACCAATTAACATAAATAGAAGACATACAAAGGTAACAAATCTTTTACTAGATACTTTACCTTCACTACTTAACATGTTTTTAAAAAAGTTCATAATTGTTTTTATTATAAATATCAGTACATAAAAAAAAGCCCTCATAAAGAGGGCTTTTTTAAATATATAACTTATTCAGTTACTAGAATCTTTTCAATTCTCTAATATCAAATGTTCTAACTCCATCAACAGTGATTCTTCCGTAGAATCTATTGTTCACCATTTTCTTAGCGTATCTAGTCATGATACCTTTGATTGGTGTAAAGTTGAATGGGTTATACATTGTTGGAGTTAACTGTAATGGTACATACGGTGCGTAAACGTACCCAGTATCCAATAAAGATGTTCCTTTATGTCCAATTAACACTTGGTTAGCTGGGAAGTAAGGGTCTCTATATACAGTAAATCTTCCTGATAATGTTCCAATTTTCTCAATACCCATGTTATATGAATCTTGTTCTGGTGACGCATTTGATACGTGGAAGTATTCCAAGTCATCAAAAATTGCAGAAACCTCTGAAGAACATACAATCCAGTTAGCCCCACCTCTTAAAGTAGACTTGTGAATTTGAGCAGAAATTTGGTTTATAGTTGTAATCAATGTTTGATTCCAATCTTTTTGAGTATATGGAGCTTGACCAGCTGAGAATCTCTTCCAACCGTTGTAGTCCCATCTTAAGTCCCATGCTGCACCTTTTCTAAGGTCTCTCAAGATTTCTCTATCGATTTCAGCTGCAACTTCTTCAGATAATAAAGCTGTTAATTCAGCTTCAGCATCAATATTATGGAATGCAGAAACATCTTGTGCAAGTTCTGGTGACCATTGAGCTCTTAACTTTCTTTCAGTAACAGAAACTGTAACCGCTTGTAAGTCAAAAGAAACTTCTCCCATTTGGTCTTCGAATTCAAGACTGTTATACTGTCTCCATTTAGCCGTCATAACATAAGCTGTATCACCTGATGAACCAACATAACCGTCAACTGATGTACAAGATACACAAGCTGGACAAGATAAGTCTAATTCAAGGAATACTGTTCCTGTAGAGTCACAAACATCAGTTCTATCAACAATACCAAATCCGTATTTTTGTGTAACTACACGGAATAAGATTGCTGATTCAGCAGCGTAAGTAACACCAGTAGTTACTGAACCACCTGCAGTTCCGTCAGTATCACAACAGTTAATTATTGTTGAGTTAGATACAACTAATGAAGATAAAAAGTCTTCATTATCCATCTCGTTACCTTTAGCGTCAGTTAATTTACCAGCTCCAGTAGTACTAAATCCAGTTAAAGAAACAACAATTGTTCTTCTACAAGCAACGTGATAAGTTGCCCAATTTGCAGCGTCAGTAACTAATTGGTTTCCTGACCATGCGTAAGGATATAATACTTGTTGTGCTACAGTAAAACTTCCTTTTGAGTAGTCATATAAACCATCATTTGCTTCTTGTGGTGCATTTCCAGCGTAAAAATCATCATATAAAGATGATGATGCTGCTGAGAATGAAGCTCCTGGAGTTTGTTGATACCCATCAGCTACCGTAGTACCTTCATTTTGAGGTGCTCCGTAAGGTGAGAATTGTACTCCTGTTGCAGCGTAAGCTGCGATTTTAGGTACAAAGTAAAATAACTTACCAATTGGTAAATTCATAGCTTGTACAGAAACGATGTCGTTTGCTAATAATTTAGAGAATACTCTCCTAATTATTGGAAAAACGACTGTTTCGAATGAACCTGAATCAGCAGCTGTAGTAGCTTCGTTGATTAGGTGTGTTGCTTGGTTTTCATATAGCTGAGCTATATTTTCTTTAACGTGTCCTTTAAGACCGTCTAGGAATCCAAGTTTGTTCCATTTGTTTAAGGTATCTTCTTTAATAACTTTAAGGTGTTTTAACCCAATGTTACCGACCATACCTGATTCTAATAGTGCTCCCATAGTTTTTTTTTTAGTTTAAAAAGCGTTTATTTAATTTTAGACATTAAGTCTTTCATCCTACTAAATTGTGGATTTTCGTAAACTTTTGATTCTAACAGTTTACCTCCACTAGTAGGAGTCTTAGTAATTTTCTTTTCCACTGACTCAGCAATTGTTTTTGTAGGTTTAACTACTTCCTGAGTTAGTTCTTCTTTGATTACCTTGTACAAATCTTTAGAACCTTTTAATGAATTAACTCCATCAAAACGTCTTAAAACTTTGATTTTTTCCTGCTTGGTAGTTGAATGTTCTGTAAATAGACGTGTTACGTAAGCTAAATTTGAATTAAACACACCTACTTCATTCAGTTTATCTTTAAAAGTTGTTAATGCTTTCTTATAATCAGAATTTTTAACTTTTAAAGTTTCTACCTCTTCTTTAAGAAGATTGTAGGACTTTCTAATACGACTTTCACCTAGGTTACGATTTGGTGTAATAGCTTTTCTAATACCAGAAGGTTTATGTTTACCACCAGACTCTCTTCCCAACCCTAAAGTTCTTGAAGCTTCTGTTGTATCATACTTTCTAGTACCTCTTGCCATTCTTGCTCTGGTTTTTAAAGACATTTTATCGTCTTCATGACCATGTTCTCCACCTAACATATCAGCCTCTCTATCCAAGTAACCTTGGTTAGAGTGTCCTTTATGGTTTTTGAGTCCATAGTCACCTTCTTCCATTTCGTGTTCACCTTCTCCCATTTCATCTTCAGGACCTAAATCCATATCAGACTCTTCCCCCATTCTTTGTTTATTAATATCCGAATCTACACCGACTACTTCTGAATCACTACCGTCAAAGTCATCTCTGTCTTCGTGGTCTTCTTCTTCATAGTCTTCAGACAATTCAATTTCATAAACAACATCATCCATTTCGTCCATTTCTTTGTAACCTTCGTCCATGTTATCCATTTCCTCCATGTCCATTTCGTCCATTTTGTCCATTTCTTCCATGTCCATTTCGTCCATGTCCATTTCCTTAATTGATTTTTTCATTGTTTTTGATTTTTTTTCTTCGTCTAGTTTAATGATGTATTCAGTGTCTGTAGTAGTATCAGTCAACTCAATTTCTTCATCATCTTTTTGGATAATGATTCCATCTTCGTCTCCCATTGCTTTAAATACTTTTAACACTTCTTCATCGGATGCTAATGTTAAGTCTAGAGGTGGCAGTTCAGGTAACTCTACGTCGTCTGTCTCGTCCTCAATATCAAGTTCCATACTATCTAACACATCTAAATCCATTTCAGGTTCATCACCTTCCATTTCATCATCAACATCGATAATATCAACTTCTTCTTCTTCTTCTTGCTCCTTAAGGTAATCGTCTTCGTTTAACGATTCTTTTACTAATTCTTGAATTTCTTCCTTCATAGTTGAAGAAAGTATTTCTTTTGCATTAGACTTCATAGTTTCTTCCAACTGTTCCGCCTCGAGCAACGCTTTTTCTAAAATTGATTCACTCACGTTTTTTTTATTTTTTTTAAAAAGTTTATTATCAAAAAGCCACAAGCATAAATGCGGTTTTATTATAAATATAATAGTATTGTAAAAAAACCCAATTTAAATGGCTTTAGTGATAGATTTATCTATTTAAGAAATTGTCCAACTTAGACATCATAGATAAAGATTTATTTAATTTTTGTTCTGGAGCTTTAGAAGATTCCAAAACTTCACCAGTTTCATCTACGCTATCTGGTGATTCTGTCTCTTGGAATAGGTAAGAGCCTGGTGTTGAGGGGGATGATACTAAGTCAAAACAAATTAACTCAAAGTCTTCTTGGACTTGGTTGTAGTCTCCGTTTTTTGTTAGTGAACCAACACCTCTAGAAGATATACCTAGAGTAACACCCTGCCTTAATAAATTAGCTGCTTGGTCACCAACACATGAAATAACCCCTTCTTTAATATATCCTGGTGATGTAAGTAGCTTAAGTTTACCAATTAATCTATTTCCATCCCACCAAGTTTCTGTGATTATATGAGAAGCTCTATCTAAGTCTATTAAAGATGATTCTGGATGATTAAGTTCAGATATCGCACCACCTTTTTTTATTACTTCTTGGTATCTTTCGTTTTCTCTTCTTAGTATTTGTTCTGGATATATTCTTCCGTTCCTGTTTGGGGTGTCGTATTTTTGTAAAATAGCTAACATATAAATCTCCCCACCGAAATCAGCATTTTTCATTTCTGAAATAATAGCTTTATTTTCGTCTGGTGATATGTACCCATCATGTTCTACTAAAATACCATGACCACTTTCTTTGGCTTCTAAAACTCTCATAAATTACTTTTATTATAAATATGATGCTATCTAAAAAAACCTTAGTGTTCTATTTTTTAGAACTATGAAATTTAAATATTTTTGATGTTAGGAAGGACTCTTCTATAACTTTATTGGTTATTTGGTGTATTGGTTCTGATAATTCTATAGATTTCATATCTATTTTTTGTTTTGGTTGTAGGAATAAGGTTATTTCACATCTAATAAAACTTCTTTTACCTTTTCTTATACCACTAGCTCGTAAATCTAAGTCTATTATAGATATATCTTTAAACATAGAACTTTTTATGTTACCATGTACCGTAGTCTTTATTCTACTTTTAAATTTTTTTACTCGTCTATTCCAGTTTTCATGGTCTTCATTTGGTTCTGCCCATGTTGATAGATTTATAAATAATGATTTTAGTGAACTAACATCTACAGTACCGTATGATGTCCTAAATAACTTTGAAACTTGTGTTTTTACTTCCCTTCCTTGTTTTAACATATTAAATATTTTGTATAATAAAATATAAAAAATGTAGAAACTTACTTCAAGTCCTCTAACAAGCCCCTAACCCTGATATAAGATTTTTTGCTGTTTTTTAATGACTTAATTTCGTTTTTTACTTGTACTAACTTTCCGGAAAGTGACTCATCTTGGGATTCTTTAATTAGGGAATTAATTCTATTTAAGGAAATATCTTTAATATTTTTAAATTCTGTTTCTAGTGTTTCCTCTGTCATAAGTAGAGTGTTTTTAAGAATTTCTTGTTCACCCTCTGAAAGTTGTTTACCATATACTTCACTGTAATTTTTACTTAATACGTGTGAAAGTATTTTAGGGTTATTAATTTTACTTATAACTTTTTTTCTTTCTGTTATTAGGTGAGTTGTTAGTTTTTGTTTTGCTTCTGTAACAACATCTAATTTAGTAACGTCTTGGTTAAAAACTACATCATCAATATTTTCATATATAGAATTTTTTCTTTCTATACAAAGTTCTTTTCTATCCTCTATTATTTTATCTAGTATTGGTTTTACTTTTTTTAATTCACCCTTTCTATCTTTTAGGTAATTAAATGCTTCATTAAGATATGATGTACTTTTTTCTTTATTTGTGATAGTTTTACTTTCTATTTCGTTATATAACGTAAAAAATTCTCTAAGAACTTTAGAGTATTTCATTGTACCCATTATAATCGACAGATTTTTTTTAAATTTATTACTATCTTTAAAAGAATTTTCTAATATAGAATCTATACTATTTTTGTAGTGTGAGAAGTTTTTCATAAAGTTACTTTTATAATAAATATACTTAATCCTTTAATAATGTGTCAACCTCATCATTAATACTATCAATATTATTTTTTGTTCTATTAAATAACTCATCTAAACCATCTTTAGATAACCCTCTACCTTCTAAAATTAAAGGTAGTTCAGAGTCAACATTAAAACCTTCAGCAGCCGCTACAGGGTCGGTTATCTCTTCACCAGCACCAGGAGCTTCAGTTTCTGAGTCACCCATATCAAAATTAGCGTCTTCTTCACTTCCCATATCTAATCCTGGTTCCTCACCTTCTGAATCAGTAGTATTTGTTACGGTCGGTGGTTCTCCATATAGTTTATCAACAGTATTAAATAACCCAGTCTTTTTAATTACATCACCCGTACTTTCTAATTCTGTAGATACTGCTTTTTCAAATCTTTGTTGTTGTAAGTCTAATTTAATTTCTTCATCACTCATACCTAAAATAAACTTTTTTGCCCATGTAGCTGAAACTGGTGCTATACCACTTCCTGGGTCACCCACAGCATCTTTATATAATGTTATTTTAGTTTGCCATTGTTCTAGTTTTAGTAGTTCTGATTGGGTTGATGGGTTAGTTAGACCTAAGGAAAAGTTTTCTAGTTCATCCTCGAACCCTAAAACATATAAATGAATTATAGCTATTTTATTTAACTCTTGGATGATAGCTTTCTGAATCCTATTTATGGTTCTTGCGAATCTAATATCTAAAAGAGCTAGATTTTTACCTTCACCCACCACCTCCTCAAAACCTAAAAACGCTTTTGGTATTCTAAGAGAAGCTAGTAATTTTTTTTGTATATATTCTATATCTGCAATTTCACTTAAATTTGTTGCTCCAGGTAAAGTTTCTATAGGACTTGGAGCTGCTTGGTCTCTTACTGGTATAAAATAATCTTGGTCCACAGCCATTTGATTCATTCTTAAGTCCACATTTCCATTTTGTGGGTCTACTACTGGGTCCCTTTTAAACTTATTGGCTACTTTACCAATATAAGCTTCGACATCTTTGTCATCCATATTACCAACAAAGACTTTAAAAACTCTTCTTTCTGGAGCTCTAGATGTTCTATATACTAACATAGCATCCTCAGCTAACAACAACTGTTTCCATATTCTTCTAGCTTTTTCCAACATAGAGGTACCATAAGGTAATCTTCTATCATCACCTAAAAGTCTAAAATGTGCTATCTCCCAAGAATTAAATGTTAAGTCTTTTTCTCTCCATTTAAATTCTACTTGGTGAGCTTTGGCATCACTATTATCCATTTGGTTTAAGTAACTATGACCTTCTGTTCTTTCCATTTCAATATTAGGTAGCTGGTTGCACCCTATAACTCCTTTTTCTGGGTCAATTTTTAAATAAACAAAATTATCTCCGTATTTACAAGCATTACGAATCCACATGATTAAATTTGTGTCAACGTCTAATATGTTATTAAATAAATCACCTAGAATTGACTTTATTCTAGTGGATTCAGACTGTATAGATAAAATGTAACCTTTTTCTGACGGGGTTGTGGATTCTTCTGCATATATATCCAAAGCAGCAGATATTTCCGGTGTAAACTCCATGGACTCATAGTCATAATAAGAAGCTAATCTAGTTGGTTCGTAATAAATAGATTTAGTATATAGTTCATTATCTATTTTTTGCCATTGACTTGATAGGTACATGGATTGTTGCATTTGCAACTTCTTCTCCTCATAGTCTTTTTTAGAATCAGTTTTTAGTATTTCTTGTGAACCAAGTTTAAATTTTTGGAATGTTGGTTCTTGAGCTGTAGGTCCAGCAGGACCAAATAATTTTCCTAGTCTTTGATATATTGTTAAGTTTTCTGCCATATTGTTTAATAATACTGATTATTTTATAAATAGTAAATCATTTACTATCGGATTTTACCGAATAGCCAAGCGTTCTGTTTATATTGTTCTTTAGTGTCTGAAGGTGTATTACCTGGTAATCCAAACATAGGTTTATTCTGTTGAGGTTTTCTATAGTCAGGTTCTTCGTTAGTAGAATTACTACTATTAATCCAACCGTCTAACATTGCTTTTGTCATACTGTCAGCTTTATGTAATTGACTAAAAGAGTTTTCACCAACATACAATGCCATGGCTATTGCCATAATTAAATCATCATGTTTACCTTTCATGTGATTTGGTTTTCCGTTTATATAGACAAATGTATACATCTCATTTAACAACCTTTTAGACCTTATTACAAATTTATGTCTAAGAGCCTCCTCAAAGGCTGCTATTATCTGAGTTCTTTTATTATTAAAGGCTAATCCAGGTGTTTTAGTACCTTCGTTTGGGTTATACTTCCATTTATCTGCCGTATTCATACCCTCCACATATAAATCTTTATATCCTAATTCTTGTAATTTTCTAGATGTCGCTACACCCATACCCCCTGTTATATCAGTAACTACATAGGCATTATACATACTTCCCCATTTATACACTATATCAGCGGCTAAATCTGGTGGAATTTTACCTAGATATTCAGCTACTTGACATCTAGAGTCAAAATCTATAATTATTATAGATGTAAAATCTTCCGAATCACCCCTACTTACATCACACCCCAGAATATAACGATGACCCTCTATTGGCTTTTCCCAAATCCACATTTGGTTACCCACAAACATTTCTTCAGGGTCCCTAATATCTTCATGTTTTATTTTTTCAATAGTTTCTACAGGTATAACGTTATCCCCCGAACCTAAAAAAGCACTTTCTAACTCTTGTGATATTTTTCTTCTATCATACTTAAGTTTTTTAACCATACTCTCAAACCAAGAAGAACAAGGTTTATAACCATCCCTAGATAATTCTTCAAATTTACTTAATTCTTTTTCATATAAAAACCCATCTTCATCATAATCCTCCCTATTTAATAAAAAATGTACAATATCTTTAGTCTTAACCCAAAAAATATCTTTTGTAAATCTGGGGTCGTTTTGCCAATGAAGTTCTGAAATATGAAAACTATTTAAACCTTTTATAGATTGTTCGTATATTTCATAATAAATCTTATCGTACCCATTTGGTGTTGATATTACTATTACTTTACCTCCTGTAGATAATGATGCCATACATGCAGCCCAAAAATCGTCTCCCGCTTCTATGTATGCGGCCTCGTCAAATATTAATGTTGTTGGTGTAAACCCTCTAAGTGCATCTACGGAAGTAGCCACAGCTTTTACTTCACTACCATTATTTAATTTAAAATGCTTTTGTGAATCTTTTTCTTTTGAGAACCCAACGTTAATCCAATCAGGCCACTGATTTATAAAACCTCTAACTTTATTAGCGAATTCTGACGCGGTGTCCAGTTTGTTCGCAATTATAAGAATTTTTTCTGGTTTATTTTTAGAAGCGAATTGTAATTTTTTTGATACCCAAGCTGCAGTTGCTGTGGAAACACCCGCCTGTCTATACTTTTTTGTGATGTTATCGTTATATACCTCAAAATTCCTTAACATCATCTTTTGTTCTGGAAACAAAATAAATGGTACGTACTTAGATTGGGTATTGTCGTAAGTTTCTAAATAGGTTTCAATAGCGTAATTTGTGTCTTGTAAGCACCTAGCATAGTCCTTTATTAAATCTTCTTTATTCATACGCTATAAATATCGGAAAAATATTAACCTTTTACAAGTTATATAAAAAGTCTTTTTCTGCTTTTGTTAAAGAGCCCATTCCACTCTTATTAATCTTGTCTAGAATTGTGTCCATATCTAGTTCTGGTTCTGTTTGAGTTGTAGTGTCGTCTGATGTGTCTGGTGTTTGGGTTATTTCACCACTAGCGTCTTCGTAATCTTCTTGCTTTAATTGGTTTACTATGCCGTCAATCATTTTCTTAACTTGGTTTTTACCTTCCTGACTACCCGATAGTATTTCTTTAGCTAATTTAAGGAATTCTTCAGCTTCTAAACTTACAAATTTAAAATAAAAATAATTTTTAATTCTTTTTTGTTCATCAGTGTTAAAAAAGTCTTCTGGATATACCTCTAAAAATTTTTCCCAAATTACTGGTCCTAATCGTAAATCCCAAATTTCAGCTGGTAAAGTATCCTCCATACCAATTACTTCTTGAGCCATGTCTGGGTCAGATGGTAGTCCGTGAGCAGAAACATACTCCATAACACCTTTATATAATTCATGCACTAATATAGGAAACATTAATCCCTTTGCTTTAATTGTAGGTGGGTCTGTTTCTAAGTCTAATTCTTCTTTTCCAGCCATAGCTTGTTCTGCACCACCCCCACCAATCATACCTTCCATATCTGGCATTACCCAATACATTAAATCGTTAACTGACATTACTATAGAGTATAACCCAACTAAATCTGGGTTTATATCATTTAATCTTTCATTTACTAAGTGGTACATGTAGTGAGCTTTTTTTGCTGACCCCTGTATTAAAGAATTTATAAATCTTCTTTTTTGTTTTTCTAAATCTAATTTTTGTAACCTTTTAGCAGCTTCATCCTCCATTTCAAAATTAGGAAATTCAAGCTCCTTCTTTTTCTTTTTTTCTTTAGGTTTTTGTTGCATTCCCGACATATTAGGTTTTTCCAGTTTTGCGTCAAACTGTAAATCACCTTCAGGTATACCCATTTCACCAACAACCAACTCTACTGCGAGATTTTCTAAAACTTCTTTATTTTGTGATTCTATTTGTAATATTCTTTGAGCTGCTTGCATTAACATTGGTTGTAGAGACATGAAAGTTTGTGGGTCTATATTTTCTACCCCTGTCGCATCTTTTACTTTTTGTACAACATCTTGAAATCTTTGGGATGCTATTAACTCTTCGAAATTGTCTGGAATCCCATCTTTATCTACGTCTGGGAAAGCTTGATGCTTACCTAAAGGATGGTCTTGTGATTTTAATTTTGATTCTATGTCTGGTGACATTCTTTCTCTACCATCACCATAATCAATCGGAGGTGCCTCATTTAACTTTTTCTTATCCATGTTGTGTTAATGCTTTACCTAGGTTAGTTGATGTTAACCAATCTGGTAATGAAGATTTATTACCTTTAGCTTTTGGGTTTGGTTTTGTTTTTGGTTTTTGGAATGGGCCTCTTCTTTTTTTCTCTCCTGGTCTAGATGGTGCAATAGTAGGTGTTTTTAGTGGTGCTGGTGCAGTAGTTGCTTCTGGAGCTCCTATATATTCACCTTCATTATCTCTGTCGGTTTCATTTAAATCTATTTCACCAAGACCAAGACCATTTAATTTTATATTACCTGAAGGACAAATATTTAAATCTATAACGTTATTATCCCCTTTTAAATATCCGTTAATGTGTCCGTCATCATCAAAACCGTCTACCTCAACACTCATAGGTGGGTCCATTTCTTCACCTATTTCTACCATAGTAGTAAATGATTCGTTTTGGTCTTCAGTTCCTACTATTTTTGATTTTTTAATATTTGTTGATAAATTTTCTTTTATAGTTTTTATAAAGTTTTTTTTGGATATCTCCGGGTTTTCGTTAGCCTCAACTAGTGACATAACCCAATCTTCCAATATCTTAGACTCGTCTACTTTTTCTGGTAAGTTTTCATAGTCTTCTGGTGTCATCTTTGACCCTAATTTTTCAGCAGCAGCAGGATTTACAGCGTATAGATATTTTTGTTGTGCTTTACTAGCAAATTTTTCATCTATTTCCTTCTCCCTCAATAAAGGGGTACCGTCAATATCTACATCTGGATTTCCAGTCTTATCCGTTTCAATATCTAATTCTTCCTCCGTTTCATACTCCTCTAATTCTGCAGCTTTTGCCATATATAAAGTAGCTAATTCTTTTTCTTTACTTTTAATATCCTTGTCAGATACTTGCTCTTTAAAAATTTTATTATTTAATTGTTGTAGCTGTTGGTTGGAAAATAAAGATAGGGTTCTATGTGTGAACCCTTCATTTAAAAACTTATCTATTAAATTTTTTCTAGTTTGTGGCATTTGTTAAAATTTTATCAAATTCTAATATTATATCTCTAGCATATAATTTGTCTTGGGTTTTTTTACCGTCTTCCCCAAAATGGAAAACTAATCTTTCTTCCTCATCATTTTCATAAGATTCTTCATAAGTTTCCCATCCTAACGCTACTACATTGTCTAAAGCATGTTCCATAGAAAAATAATCTGAATTTTGTACTAATTCTAACTTAATATTTTTTCCTTTTAACACACCCACTTTTTTTATAAATTGTATTTCTGGTGGACCTGGTTTACCGTGTGCCGGATTAGAGTCCCAATCCTCACCCCACATTTCTTCTAAACTGTCTCCAAAGATAAACTCATAAATGTTCTCATTTTTGTAATCTGGCCCAAGTTCATTTATAAATAAAAGTTTCATTTATTTTATAAACCCATTGGTTAGTATCCAAACCTTTTTATTTTTACTTTCTAATATTATTTTACCAGAATCTGTTTTTCTTTTAAACTTAAAAGATTTATTTTCTTTTAAAAACTTTTCACAACTAAGTTCTTGTTCTACAGTCTTATATTTTTTTTTTAATTTTTTTGTCTCCTGTAAGTGTTTAATTTTAGATTTTAAGTATTGTTCTGCTGTATTAGGTGAGGACTTTGTTTTTTTACCAGTCTCAATATAAGATTCTAGTAAATTACCAACCCTTTCTTTTAAAGACTCCATAGCTACTTCTTCATCATCCATATCAAGGTCCATACTATCTTCATCACCAACCTCTGTATCTAAATCCATATCTTCGTCACCCATATCGATATCAACATCAACATCTTCTTCATCACCATAAGCTGCTTCATCCTCATCAAATCTATCTAAAACATCGTCTTTGTCGTCTTCATCTAAATTGTCTAAATCTACAGCTGATATTATAGAATTTAAAACATACTTAATGTCAGCACTCCCTAACTCCTCCTCAACGTCTCTAAGTTTTTGTCCTAATTTACCAGTTAGTTTTTGGATTGGTTTCATAAACCCTTCCATTTCTTCTTCATCACCACCCTCTAAATCAACATCTAAATCTTCTTCTTCATCATCCATATCCATATCCAAATCTTCATCTTCATCTCCCATGTCAAGGTCCATATCCACATCCACAGATTCTTCATCACCACCTTCATCTGGGACATTTAATACAAATTTTTCTTGTTCATCCATTTCACTTTCATCATACATAGACATTCCAGTACCTTCATTATATTCTTCATTTAAAGGTTTAAATATTAGATTCATTCTTTTTAAAGCTTTACCGTAACTTTTAAACCTGTCTCTTTTTTTGTTTTGGGGTCCACTAACGTATTCTAGTTCGGATTCGTTAATACCAGATTTTAGATAATACCCGTCACGTTCTAGTACTATAGAATAAACTCGTCCATCCGCACCTTTTTTAGTGAAATGATTTGTTTCTACCTGTAATTCTTTATTTCTAGTTGTTTCTCCAAAACGTGCTATTTCCATTATTCTTTGTACTTTAGCATCTCCTTGTAATTTTTCACTACCTATTGGTTTTAATCCTGACATGTTAATTTGTTTTTTATTTTATTTTATTTAACTATTTAATCCACCACCACCAATTATGGTTGGTCTGAACATAGCTGTTGTTCCTGAATAATTATCTGAACGTGTTATACCTGACATAGGGTCACTACAACTACAATCATAACATAAGAAAATAGCTTTATCAGACGCTGTTACACCACCAGGATTTATAACAAGTTCCATAGTTGTTCCAGCAGCAAGACCTAATATTAATCCTTGGTAGGTAAATGTAGCCGCTGCACCAGATGTAACAACTGACGTACATTTATACCCATCATAAGTTGTGGTGTTTACAAACTCATAACCCTCAATAGCAATTGTAGGTATCGAGTTACCTCCGTAATTTCCTCCAGCCATAATTAATTAATTAATTTTTATTTATTTATAAATATATCTAAATATCAGAAACTTTTTCTTCGACAGTAAGAGTTTTGTCGATTAATTCATTTCTAACATCATTTATTTTCTTTAAATACTCATTTCTTCTTAAAAATTTAAAAGTAAGATTTTCATACGAATACTCACCCTCATCTTTTAAACCATCTCCACGATATTTTTTAAGTTTATTTTTTAGTTTTTCTATAGTATCTAAAACCACTAGTGGTTCTTTTCTTTTTGCATCGGTTTCTATGTTGTCTATTTTTTTCATCCACTCTCTAGATTTACTTAATAGTTTTTGGGTATCTATTTCAACATCTTCACTTTTAGTAGGATTTACAATCCAATCATCATATAAAACAGAGTATACTCCACTAGCAAAATGAGGTTCGTCAATGTCTTGTGCATAAACCTCAACGTCAAAATCTTTAACGGTAACATCTCTAAGAGAATTCCATATAATCCTTCTACTATCTAAATATTTTTTAAGTAATTCATTAGACTCTGAAAAATCCATTATAATATGTAAGTCTACGTCCGAAAAATCTGACCAATTAAAATTAGATAAAGAACCAGTAAGTGTAATATCTTCTATATCTAAATCTAAATCCGTAAAATCTTTATAATTTTCTACTACCTCTAATAAGGCTTTCCTTATTTCTGGTTTCATTTTATAAATGTCACCATCTAAAAACCAAATTTTTGGGTTTAGTTCGTTTTGGACCTTGAAGCTTTTTACTATTTGTGTATTGGTTTTTGCCATATTCTATAAATATATGGAAATATAGTCTATGACAATTTTTTATATTTATAGTTTTTAGATATTTTTTTGGCAAAGAAGGAACCCTGACTTTCAGCTAGTCTCATTTTAGTAAAAATAGAGATAGGTACTTTTTCATAAGAATATTTACCCCCCTTTTTAAACTCAACAATTAACTCACTTGTTTCTGTGTTATATTCTGAAGATTTTAAATTTGAGGAGTCGTATTCATTTATTATTAACCTACCTTCTATTTTTTCTTTTTTAATAGCCATTACCCTTGTGCTTGTGGTTGAGCTGTTGATGGGTTAGGTTGTGGGTTGTTACCTTGTGGGTTATTAGCGATATTAGGTGTTCCAGCTGTTTGTTGTTGAATTTGTTGGATTTGTTGACCCATATTATTAAGTAGTAAAGCTATATTTTTTGTAGCATTTAGTACTTGTTCCATTCTTTCTTCTAATTTTAGTGCAGGCATTGGGTGGTCTACAAAATGTTTAACTCTAGCCACTAGTTCTTCTGGTGTTCTAAAGTCTCTATTTGGTAACCAAACTTCTTCTTGAAATTTAATTGTTGGTGTTACTGCGAGTCCAGTTATTCTTAATAGGTCGTTCCACTCATCGAAGTTTTCACTAGTAATAACTTCCTCAAAGTCAATTTGGTTTTCAATTAATGCGTCTTTTACTTTTTTACAGTAGTGACATGATGGGTTTGTGTATAATTTCATAATGTTTTTTTTTTAATTATAGGTATTTTAATAATGAAAGGAAACTTAATTCCTTTCATTATTGATAAATTTATTTAACTTCTTCGAACTCAACATCAGTAGTGTTTTCTCCCTCTGAAGGTGGTGGTGTCTCATCACCCCCACTTTCTTCATATAGTTGGGTTGATACTTCCTGCCATTTTTGGTTTATCTCCTCCATTGTAGTGTCTATAGACTCTAGATTTTTTTCTTCAATTGATTTTTTTAACCTACCTACAATCTCAGTCAATTTTTCTTTTGAGTCCTGGTCTAATTTATCTTCATACTCTTTTAATTGTTTTTCTGTTTGAAAAACCATCGAGTCTGCTTCATTTAACTTTTCCACCTCTTCTTTTTTCTTAGCGTCTTCTGATGCATTTACTTCTGCTTCTTTTTTCATTCTTTCAATTTCATCATCAGACAAACTACTACCAGACTCTATTTTAATATTATGTTCTTTTCCAGTACCTTTATCTAAAGCTTTAACATCAATAATCCCATTTGCATCAATATCAAACGTAACCTCAATCTGAGGTATTCCTCTTGGTGATGGTGGGATATCTGTTAGTTGGAATCTGCCTAAGGTTCTATTATCTGGAGCCATTGGTCTTTCACCTTGTAAAACATGGATGTCCACAGATGGTTGGTTATCTACAGCGGTAGAAAATATTTGGGATTTAGATGTTGGTATTGTGGTGTTAGATTCAATTAATGGTGTCATTACCCCACCCATTGTTTCTATACCTAATGAAAGTGGTGTTACATCTAATAATAATACGTCTTTAACATCTCCAGCTAAAACACCACCTTGTATTGCGGCTCCCATAGCAACAACCTCATCTGGGTTAACTCCTTTTGATGGTTTTTTCTTAAATAGTTTTTCTACAGCTTCTTGTATTACTGGAATTCTTGTAGAACCACCAACTAATAAAATTTCATCAATGTCTGTTACTTTTAATCCAGCATCTTTAATTGCTTTTCTACAAGGGGTAAGACTTTTTTTAACTAAATCCTCCACCATAGACTCAAATTTAGCTTTAGATAATGTACGTACAAGGTGTTTTGGTCCTGTATTATCTGCGGTAATATAAGGTAGGTTTATTTCTGTTGTTGTTGAGTTAGATAATTCTACTTTGGCTTTTTCTGCTGCTTCTCTTAGTCTTTGTAATGCGGAAGGGTCATTACTTAAGTCCATATTATTTTCTCCTTTAAACTCGTCTAGTAACCAGTCTATAATTTTTTCATCAAAATTATCACCACCAAGATGTGTGTCACCATTTGTTGACATAACCTCAAATATCCCATCACCAATTTCAAGAATAGAAATATCAAAGGTACCACCACCTAAATCATATACAGCAACCACTTTGTCTTCATTTTCATTCAACCCATAAGCTAGTGCCGCAGCTGTCGGTTCATTTATAATTCTTAGTACTTTTAATCCAGCTATTTCTCCAGCTTCTTTTGTTGCATTTCTTTGTTCGTCATTAAAATAAGCTGGTACTGTAATTACAGCTTCAGTTACTTTAGTACCTAAATAATCTTCAGCTGTTTTTTTCAAATTTTGTAAAACTACAGCTGAAATTTCTTGTGGTACATAGGACTTATCGTCTACTTTAATTGTAACAATGCCCTTACTACCTTTAACAACATCGTAAGACATTTTTTTAGCTTCTTTAGTTATTTCACTAAATTTACTACCTATAAATCTTTTTACCGAATAAATTGTATTTTTAGGGTTTGTAACACCTTGTCTTTTTGCTGGGTCACCAACAGACCTATCACCTTCTTTATACGATACTACAGAAGGGGTGGTTCTTTTACCCTCTGAATTTACAATTATTACGGGTACACCCGCTTCAACCACCGAAACACACGAATTCGTTGTTCCTAAATCAATTCCAATTACTTTTGTCATTTTTATTTAATTTTCTTTATTTTTATTTGTTTATGAAATTATTTTCATTAGTTTTGTAGTACAATTACCGTACCAAAAGTAATAAAGAATAATTCAAATGTCAAACCTGACATAATATATGTCACTTTGTCAGTTGTTGATTATTATAAGAAATATGTTAACTTTAAATAAAAAATAATATGATAGATTTTAGTGCAGACTCAGATATGGAAGAAATAAATAGTGGTGGTGAAAAACAAAAACCAAGTGTAGCGGATAGTGGTACACCAATTCTCGATAATTTTTCTCGTGATTTAACAGCTATAGCAGCTAGAGGTGAATTAGACCCAGTTATAGGTCGTGAAGATGAAGTTAAAAGAATAGTGCAAATTTTAGCTAGACGTAAGAAAAATAACCCAGTGTTAATTGGTGAACCTGGAGCTGGAAAGACTTCAGTAGTGGAAATGTTGGCTACTATGATTCATCTTGGTAAATGTCCTAGAACGCTATTAAATAAAAGAATAGTATTGTTGGAGTTATCCTCATTAGTTGCTGGTACTAAGTACCGAGGTCAATTTGAGGAAAGGATGAAAGCTATAATAGATGAATTAAGGGAAAATAAAGAAGTTATTATTTTTATAGATGAAATTCATACTGTGGTAGGTACTGGAAATTCTTCTGGTAATTTAGATGCTGCAAATATATTTAAACCGCCTTTAGCTAGAGGTGAAGTACAATGTATAGGGGCAACTACTATGGATGAGTATAGAGAAAAAATTGAAAAAGACGGTGCATTAGAGAGAAGATTTCAAAAAGTAACTATTGACCCACCTTCTTTGTTTGATACCGTAAAAATTCTAAAAAATATAAAACATGTTTATGAGGAACACCATAATGTTAGTTATAGTAATGAAGTGGTTGAGTTATGTGTTAAATTGGCTGACAGATATATAAGTGACAGGGCTTTTCCTGATAAAGCAATAGATGTACTTGATGAGGTTGGGTCCATGGTTCAGATAGAGGTTAAAACACCAAAAACGTTGGAAAAATTAAAAGGTGAGATTGATAATCTTAAATTAGAAAAGATTGAGGTTGTGAAGTCTCAAATGTATGAAAAAGCCGCTGATTTAAGAGATGGTGAAAGAAAATTAACTGAGAAGTTACGTAAATTAACAACTGATTGGGAAGAAAAGCAATCCCTAAATAAGATAGATATTACTATTGAAAACGTTATGGATGTTGTATCTAAAATAACTAGGATACCTTTAAGTAGGATGAATAGAAATGAGAAAAAAAATCTTTTAAATCTAGATGGTCAATTAAAGAAAGAAGTTATAGGGCAAGATGAAGCTATAAACACTATTGTAAAAGCTGTAAGACGTAACTCTATAGGGATAAAAGAATTGGATAAACCAATAGGTTCCTTTATCTGTCTGGGACCTACTGGTGTTGGTAAAACTCATTTAGCTAAAAAATTATCTGAATTACTTTTTGGTAGTGAGGAGTCTTTAATAAGGGTAGACATGTCTGAGTACCAAGAAAAACACTCAGTTTCTAGACTAATAGGTTCACCTCCAGGATATGTTGGGTACAATGAAGGTGGTCAGTTTACTGAAAAAGTAAGACAGAAGCCATATTCTTTAATACTCTTTGATGAGATAGAGAAAGGTCATAGGGATATTTTTAATATTCTTTTACAGATTTTAGATGATGGTTATGTAACAGATGCTGCGGGTAGAAAAATTAATTTTAGAAATACTTTAATTATGATGACTTCTAATATTGGTGTTAAAAACTCCCAGGATTTTAGTAGAGGTCTAGGGTTTACTACTAAATCATCCGAACAAACAGATAAAGAAAGAATTAGAAGTATTATATCAAAATCACTTAAAAATACATTTAATCCTGAATTTTTAAATCGTTTAGATGATGTAATTATGTTCGAAACTTTGGATAGGTCTAGTGTGAAGAAAATAGTTAAAATAGAGTTGTCTTTTTTAACTTCTAGATTACTGGAAAAAAACTATAGTATTAAATTTAGTCCTAGTGTTATTGACCATATTTGCGAGGTAGGTTATGACGAAAAGTTTGGTGCTAGACCACTAAAAAGAGCCATCCAATCAGAAGTTGAGGACTATATTTCATCTCAGATACTAAAAGATGGTATTATAGAAGGTAACAAATACAACTTAAGTTATTCTAAAAAATCTAATAAGTTTAAAATTGTCGACAAAGGTTAGTAATATGATATTTATAGGTGATGAAATTAATAATAACACAAAAACAGTCTAGGCGACTAATCAAAGAAGCTTTAGGTGTGCCTAAATCTATTGAGTTTTGGGTTGACACGTTTTCTGAAGTTATTAATGATGGTTTAATGATGTTATTATCTTCTGATGATAAAGAAGTTTTTTTTACTGGAAATGACATACAAGAAAAAGCTGTTTCTGGTGGCTGGAATAGTTCTAATGACAAATTTTTAGATTTTCCATTAGCAGAACCACAATTAAACCTAAAGTTAAATATTGTACCTGATGAAAGTATAAATAGTGGTGATGATTATATTGATGCAGCTTCTTTTGATACTAGTGGAATTGATTTAATTGATGCTACTTTTGATGATGGTAAAACTTTACCTTTGGTAGTTGGTGGGATTATAAATATAGAAATTAATGTCCCCGAATCTTCATATGAAAATGGTTCATTTGTAGAACTTTATAATTCTGAAATAAAACCATATGCTGAATCTATTTTGTTTCATGAACTAACTCATGTTTATGAATTTTATAAAAGAATACTGAGTAATTCGGCAAAACCTAACTTTGAACAGGTTGCTAATCTGACCCAGATGATGAATAAAATGGGTTCGGTTGATGATTGGGATGAGTTAATGTTTATGATTTATTTACATTTGAGTTTTGAACTTAATGCTAGAATATCTGAAGTTTATGGTTTATTAAGAAATAAAAATATTAGCTCTAAAGAAGAGTTTATAGAATTTTTAAAGACTTCTAGAGCTTTTTCTTACGCTAAAAGACTTAATAACTTTAGTGCTGAAAAGTTTTTCGAAGATTTTGAGCTTTCTCAAGAAACAATAGATAGAGTTAGAGAGTACGATGGTAAAAAAACACCAATAGATGAAATAAAGAATGTGGTATTAGACCAACTAATTCAGAACTGGTCGGTAACATATGAAGATTTCTTAAAAGATTTTTCTGCTGATGAAACTATAAAAATACCTAACTTACCTAGTAAAGTATTATCCTCACCACAAAACTTTCTTAAATTCTGGGAAAAACGCTTTAATAAAGCGGGACAAGATTCTTTAAGAAAAATTTCACGTTTATATTCGGCCATTTAATATTTTTTTCTTATCTTTGTAGTATGAATTTAGAAAGAACAAGAAATATTGCAATTGACTTAATGAGACAACATGGTCTAACTGGTTACACTTTTAAGTGGGACAAAGCTGTTAGAAGATTTGGTTCTTGTAATGGTAGAACTAAAACCATAACTCTTTCTAGACCAATGACTCAACACGAAACTAACGAAAAAAGAGTTATAAACACAATTCTTCACGAAATCGCTCACGGACTAGATTATAAAAATAGAGGGTACTCTAATCACGACTCTCAATGGAAAAGAGTGGCTAGGTCTATCGGTTGTAGTGGTGAAAGATGTAGTAGTGGTTCTGGTGTTGACAAATCTAAATTTATGAAGTGGGTAGCTACCTGTCCTAATTGTGAAAAAGACGTTTATTACGCAAGAAAAACAAAAGTAGATAAAGCATGTGGTGTGTGTTGTAAAAAACACAACAATAACAAGTACACATCAGAATATAAGTTTAACTGGGAATTAAATCCTAAAGTTGTAAAATATAAATAATGGAAAAATTAGAATATAAAATAAAAAATGGACCAAGGGTAGAATCTGTAAATGAATTTACCCTTAGTGATGACACTAAAGTAGCGATGTTTCAGGGATTTAGAGGTTCTTACCCCGAATTAGACTTTATTGTGAAATATAAGGAGCCAACGAATAGATTGAGGACCCCTTCTCACACACATTGGATTGTAGACCTATTAGTTAAAGCAGAATTTAACAAGGAGATGGTTAGAGACTTTGTACAGAAGTATTTGGATTTATATGACGTTATGACCCCTTTTGAGACTCAGGAGGAACGCAATAACTACCAACTACAACACATAGGAGGGTCTCTAACAGACTTTCAAGGTATAGATGGTTGTGGGTATCTAAGTGTGGAGTTTCTCTCTAGTATCTTAGAATTATTCATTTTATGTGAAAAAAGGTCTGATGATGCGTTTATGTTTAAAGGTTTATTACAATTAGTAATTGACTTCTGTGATGGTAAAAGAGATTACTATCAAGTGGTGGGTTACTCTAAAAGAGTTTAATATGAAAGAAAAATTAAAAGAATTGTTATCGATACCAACTAAGACTTGGGAAGAGGAAAGATTAATAAATTATCTTATGTCACATTTTGAAGAAATGGGATATGATTATGAAAAAGATGATTTGGGAAATTTGTATGTAACTAAAGGAGTTTCTGACTACTACCCTTTGGTCCTAGCTCACACAGATAGTGTTCATGATATTGTGGAGATGGAAGTTAGAGAAGAGTATTTACCTAATTCCCAGGGGGAAAGTAAATTAGCTCTAAAGGCTTATACAAAAGAAGATGGGACACCTACAGGGATAGGTGGTGATGACAAAGCTGGGGTTTTTATATGCTTACAACTGTTGGAAAAATTCGATGTGATTAAAGCATTTTTCCCGGTTGCTGAAGAAACTGGGTGTCATGGAAGTAGGGGTGCTAAAGAGGAATTTTTTAAGGATGTTGGCTACGCCATACAATTTGACTCTACAGAAAATGATACGATGTCACTTTCTTTAATGGGAGTGAGGTTGTTTGAACAAAAATCCGAGTTCTTTAGTAAGACTCGTAATATAATTTTAGAGCATGGCTTTACTGAGTGGAGACATCACCCATATACCGACACTATGATTCTTAAAGATAAATTTAATTTTGCTTGTTTAAACTTTGCTGCTGGATATTACAATTATCACACTTCTAATGAGTATGTTATTGTTGAGGATGTGAAAAATTCTATAAAATTAGGTGAAAATGTTATAAGTAAGTTAGGTAACTCTTTTTATGAATTTAAGTCCAAGCAGAAAGAGTCTGATTTTTGGTTCGATTAGTACCCTCCGTCCTCATCTCTATCATACTCACCTGTAGGGGTAACATCAAAAAAGTGTCTTGAGCTTTTTCCTCTATCAATTCTGTCTTGTGAATTTTGTTGTACTACTAGACCATCTTTTTCTTCTGATTTAACTACACCGTGTAACCAATCAACAAAGGGACCATAAAGAAACATACTACTGTCACCAAATAATTGTTTATAATCTTTAAACCCTGCACCACTTGTTCCACCTCCTAGTCCTTCATCTGGGTATAAACCTAGTTTAGTAACATCATCTACAATTACATCTACGATGGGTGATAACCAAGTAGAGACAAAATTAAGACCTTTAGCTGCCCTTAACCTTTTTATTACCAAGTCTTTCCAATTCTTATCTAAATACTTTAAAAGGTAAAAATCCATTTTTTCTTGACCCATCCCATCAGTTAATTTTTCTTCTTTTAGAACGTCTTCTAGAAACGTAAGTGTGTGTGGGTTCCAACCACTATCTTTATTTACAAAATGTAAAACAGTAGCTACTTTACCATTCACCTCCAAAATATCAGAAATATTTTTGATTTCAGTTAATGTGTCCGGTTCGGAATTTTTAACTATATTGTCTACTCGACTTAAAAGTTTTTTTATTTTACTCACTTATTTTTTATTATAAATATTTTGATTATTAGAATAAGATACTTATATTTGTAGAGAATTAAATATTAAATAGAATTATGCCAAAATCAAGAAATAGAAAAAATCACAAGAAAAAAGTGTCTGCACGTAAACTTAGGGTAGAGTCCCAACAAAAACAGATGATTAAACAGTTAGAGGAAATAAAAACTAAGTACGCGGAAGAACAACAATCAAAAGAATCGGAATCTACTGGTGAGGTACCTTTTACTTTAGATAAAAAATAATATGGGGGTGACTGGAATTGATTGGCATCCGTCGATTAGTGTCAGCACGTCGAGCCTGAGTTAAGCTCGTAAAATCTGATTCATTTTTTTAACTGGCAAAACAATTGCTAAGTTGGCAACTCTAGGACTTGTCCGTGAAACGTCAACAGTGGCTGTAGCGTAACTAAGTTACGATATAGCTCCACTCCTTCTAAAGAATTTAAGATTTGTGTCTTTAGTTTTTGGAGTGTCAAATAGACAAATCGAACCCGGCAATAATTGTTCCGTCGGAAAGTTGGAGAACAATTGCGAAGGTCCCCAAGGTTGTTTATTCTATAAGGGCATTCAAAGACAAAGGAATAAACTAAACGTGTAGGATAGACGTTAGTAGAAGATGAACAAGACGGGGGTTCGATACCCCCCACCTCCACCAAAAAGAAAAGGACCACTAGGTCCTTTTTTTATTTTAATATTTTTTCCAAACCTATTGGTTTATTTTCCAATACTTTAGATAAACCAAGTTCACTTTCTAATTTTAAATTACCGTTACGGTCAATTATTATATCATCTTCTTTACCATCTTCACTTAACTTACCATTAATATAACTATTAAATTTAACAATTATATTTTCTGGTACTTTGTGTTCTGTACCACTTTCTTCATCCAACTCATCAAACATTAGTTGTTTTAATCTAATTTGTAAAATTTCTCCACTTTCCCAAGCTTGTAACCCCCCAAAATTAGAAATACAATTAGTTCCGTTTTTTTGTGTTATATCAAATTGTCCGAGAGGTGTTGATTTACTGTCTCCTTCATATATAGTTAATTCTCTAGGTATTGAGGTTCCTTTCATACAGTGACGACTTAACATTAAGACTAAAGCGTTATTTAAATCACTTCTTAAATTATCTACTCGTTCAAAAAATTCATTATTGTAAAAACCTGGTGCGTTAGTGATAGGTGGGTACGACCCTGTTATTGGACTGTTTTCTATTTTTTCTCTAATTCTTTTTAGCGTGTTTTTTCTTGGTGCTTTTATAGTGTGAATACCAGAATCAAGTGTTTTACCTGGACCAGCAAACACATAAGTATTTTCTAACACTATTGTTTCTTCATAAGTACAACCAGTGTGTATGTATGTAACACCATCAATATCTACTCTAGTAGAAATTCCAGTAAAATCAGAATCGTCTAATCCTTCTGGACATGTATTCGTTTTACACCAGTAAGATGGACTAGTACTATCAAAACAACCATAAATCTTACCAACTGTTGGAGTTGTGTCTATTACCGATTCGTCTTCACTTTCGTCTTTTTCGTATTTTGGTTTAAATTTATCACATATTTGTTTCCAATACTTTAATGCTGTTTTTGGTTTAAGTGAATTTTCGTTTTTTGCATAATTTAATAGTGTTGCTTTTACGTGACAAATATATTCGAGAGTTTCTGCTTCCTTACCAGTTAAAGGTTTATAGTTGTCCTTTTCTTTATCACTTAGAGAGTCCAACGGTTCTTTCGTGGTATCCACATCAAATAATACATCCTTAAGAAGGATTCTTTTTAACTCATCTTCTAAGTTTATAAGGTTACCCCCTTTTTTCATGTAAATGTCAGCAAAAGGTAAATTATCAGAAGATTTAGTACCATCTTCGTTTTTTAATGCATAGAACATATTATCTTCTATTCTATCACTACACGTTATACATTTTTGACTTTCTGTAAGACTTACATTAAATTGGGTTAGTACGGTTTGTACTTCTGAACTTTGCGTCTGTTTTTCTAGATACTCTTTAATCTTATCTAGATTTTGTTCTAAAATTATACTTAACCCTTCCTTTTTCATTATTGTCCTGGTCTTAATTTACAATTATCATCACCTCCACCAGCGGCCGCAGCAGTATCGTATATTTTCTTTAAATTATCAAAACCATCTTTTCCTTTACAATACTCAACAAAATCTGAATTAGTTTTTACGCCCGCATTGTTTAATGCTATCCCAACATCCTTACTTACAAGTGTACCACCTATCTTACAACCACCATCATTACAATTACAATCATCACTACCAGATTTACAACCAGTACCACATTTTGCTAAAGGAATAGTTACTTCAAAATCACCATCATCATATTTTATACTTTGTGGGTACTTTAATAGATACTTCTTATTTTCTTCTACTATTTCCATCCATGTATCATAATTTACGTCTGACGTGTCTGGGTCTAAATAAGGAAGTTTATTTATTTTTGTTTTAATGTCATCCCAGGTTGCTCCTTTGAATAGAGCAGCCCACTGATTCATATTTTGCATGTCATCGTATAAACTAGCGTTAAAGTTAGTTTCGTAGTAATCGGAAATTTGTGACATTTTTAAGATATCGGTTGCGTCTTTGTCCAGTATATTTTCTACAACCTCCTCGTCTGGTCTAAAAGTACCAGCCATATCCAAAATTACTTTGGTTATAGAGGGGACACCTAGTTCAAATTTATATTCACCAACAGTGTAATCTACTTCGTCATCACCTAAAATTGTCCACCAATTACCACCCGCGGCATTATTATTTAGTGTTGCGTATAAAGCTTCAGCTAACATTTTTACAGTATTTTCATCTTGTATAGAATACCTTTTTAAAAATGCTCTACTAAATTCTACATCATTACAGGTTACAACTGTGCTTGATTTATCAGCTTCTTGTGGAGTCCCGATTACATTTCTATATAATTTACCTGTTAATGCATCACTAACCTTATCTGTACCCACACAATTTGAGAATGACTCAATAACTGATTTAAACCATTGCACCGGTGACAGTTGTGCTATATCTTTATCCCTTATACTACGATAGGTACCAAATATCCCCACCCCTATCATTAGAGCATAGGCTGAATCCCATACTTTATCTTTTGTTTTAATATTTCTGTTAAATATTTTCGTAACATAGTTATACAAACCTTTTAAGACTGCACCTCCCATAACATAGTTATAGAATCCGGAAAGTAGTATTTCACCAGTTATTACTTTAAACCACTGCTTATTTCCTACTACATTACCATACTTAATATTTCTAAACACTTTCATTGGGTCTACCGCTTTAGTTAAAAAACTAAAGTATTTTTCTAATGATTCACCTTCTTTACTTAGTAGTATACCTAAGTCATTTATTAACCTACTAGTTTTTTCCAACCCTAGAGTGTCTGCTACAGTTTCTATTAACTCATCGATTGTATCTTTGTATTGAGCATATTTAACTCTTTTTGTAAAATCTGAACTAGACATTAAAGCTTTTTTTATAATTTTGGTAAATTGTGGGTTTGCTCCCATTAAAGCTATTATTGCTTTTTTAAGTCCGTCTGTTAACGGACCTCCTTTTAAGAAGGATTGTAGACTTCTCATAAATTCTTCTACAGTACTTATGGAACCATTTGTTACCTGCTTAAAGTATGATTCTAGTTCGTTAGTTGGTAGTCTTAGAAATGGTGGTATGGAGTAATATTCAGTATTATTCTCCACAATCTCTCTGTAAGTTTTTTCGTCTATTAATTGGTCTGGCTGGTTTGGAACTACTCGGTAGTAGTCCGTTTCTATTGCAATTTTTTCTCCCTGTTTGGTTGCTATCGTGGCTGAGTCCTTACCAAGTTCCTCACCTAACTCATTAAAATATCTAGTTATTGTCTTAATTTCAGTTCCTTTTTGTATTATCTCATTCCATTCGTCTTTACCCTTAGCAAAAATAATCAAGTCATCAAATTTGTTTAAGAAACTAGGTATCACACCATCAGTTTCAAAACCTAAATCATCCATGATTTTTACTAGTCCTTGTGGTGTTATAGCATCATCTAAAACTTTATTAATAATTTTAGCCTCAACTTGTTCCGATAATATATTACTAGAACTATTAACCATTATTTGGTTGATTCTATATAACTCTTCGTTTAATGTTTTTTTACCTCGCATACTTCAGTTTTAATTGTTCTTCTCTTTGATTAATTTCTTCTTTCTTATTTATAAATACTTGGTCAGTATCCATTAATAAATCTATCATCGTATCTAAATCATCCTCGTTACCACTATAAATACCTTTTAGTATTTTTTCAAGTTCTATTTCTCCTTTTTCTAAGTCATTGTCACCAAGTGTGAACAACCAATATTCCAATATTTCTTCATCTTCTGCATGGGCTTCTATTGTAGCTCTCCATAAACCATTAATATTATCAGTATAAGCGTTATTTATTTCTTCAACAATTTCATTCACCTCTACTATTGAGAGGTCCTCACCCTCAACATTTACGGTAATTTCAGTACCATCATCAGATACGGTTACATCACCATCAATTTCTTGGTTTAATATATCCTCTAATTCTCGTACTTCATCTAGGTTTTTACTCATAAAATTCTTTTGTAGGACAGCAAATAAAGTACATGTAGCACTTTCACCTATTTGTTCGGAGTCCAACTTAATTTTTATTGTTTTTAGTCCCACTATAGGTGCAGTATTTGATGCGACTGCAAGTGTGTCCAATAACACATTTTTACCATTTATATTTAAAGTTAAATCGAAACAACTTACTGTGTTTTTTATAGCAACACCCGCTAAAGTCGCTAAAATCATTTTAAATGGTACACCTAAATTATATTTCATTTTACCAACAAAACTTCTCCAAGCTTTTCTATTTGCAAATAATACTGATGACAGTTCATCTGCCCCTTTACTAAACTCAGTATAAGGTAAATTTTGTGTAGATTTTTTAAATGCTGGATTAAGTCTTCTTAAAGCATGAAATTCAACAACGTCTAGTGTTGAGAATCTTTTTAGAAAATCTATACTGGTTTTAGTATCTATATCCAACAATTTCATCATTTCCTCTTTGTTTTCTTTTAAAGCCTTAAACACTACCTGGCCATTTTTACCATATTTCGCAACCATCGATTTTTTACCATTTTCTAAACCATATGTTAAAATTTTAGCTAATTTTTTATCACTAATTTTAGCCACTTTAATAATATTTGATAGTTTTAGTACTTTTAAGAATGGTATAGTTTCTAATGCTATACCTAACACACCCCAGGCTGTTTGTCCTTGATGTAAGTCAAAAGCACCACTTGCTACACCCATTCCTGTAGATAAAGCTATTAGTGCAACCCCAACCGGTGCACCAACACCTGTAGCGGTAAGTACGAAACCTACGACTACCATCGCAACTGAAACCATATCCCACCAAAATTGAATTTCGTCTTCTTCTTCTATTGTCATTTCTCTTTGTTCGAACTCACTTTCTGTTTTATCCATCCAGTCACTTTTTTCCTTTTCACTCATCGAGTCCCAATTTTCTGGTCTTTCCTCGATAAACGCAAATACATCTCCAAATTTTTCCCTAATGTCTACCTCTTCATTTGATAGGGATTTTTTTCCAACACCAAACCCACAATTTGTTTGTAGTAACATCTCAGCAAAATTTCTCATATCTTTAAAATAACGTCTATGTTGTTCTTCGTTAAGTGGGTAAGATTCAGATTCTTCTTTTTTACCTCCAACCATATAAGCCCACTGTCCTGAGTTATAATCTTTTTCTTGGTTGTTAGTTCTATTCTTTATATAATTGGATACTAACTTTAGTACGTCATAATCGTTAGAATCGGATAATTTTTTTTGTAATGCTTGTAATGTTTGTTCTTTACCACTATACCAATCTTTTTTATTAACACCTAAATCTTTTCCTGTTTTTGTGGAATAAGCTTTTTGTAGGTACATTAGGACTTTTGGTTTTACATTTTCTGGTATTTCAGCATCACCCACCAGATAAGGTCTACAAAAATATTTTGTATTCATTTTTTCTCCACCCTCAAAAGCAAAAAGTGAGGGTATAACAACTTGACTGTCATCAACCTCAAACCCTGACATTTCATGTGTACCATCTAAAGCTAAACCTGTTTTACAATTTATTTTTTTACCTGTTTGTCGATTAAAACAAACCTCTACTTCACCCAACATTACTGTTTTAATACCTGGTATGTACTGGTATAGTGCTTGTCCTTCAGCAATAGCATTATTTCTAAAAAAACCTTCTTTAGCGTTAAAGGGGTATAGATAACCTTGTAAATATATTTTAACTCTGGATGGTAATTTTTCATAGGTTGTATGAGGAATAACCGAAAATGGTTGTATGCCTAACTTTGTCAAAGCATTTTTAACCCCACTATCTAAATTTTGCCAAGCTTTCATAGCTTCTTCTTTAGTTCCACCATAACTTTTGATTGGTTCACTGGCTTTTACCGTAAGGTAAGAAAATTGAGGTTCTGTTTGTTCTTTTATTCTTTGAGCACGAAATTCCATAATAGTTTCAGCTATAAACTTTACCATTTCGTGATGTGGTAATTGTATTTTTTTCTTTTTTACCATAGTGGGTTTCCTTTTCCTCTTGTTGTTTGGTAAGAGTCACCCCATTTAGTATTTGCTACTTGGTTGGCTACTCCTCTGGCTATACCAGAATCCCAAACACCAACTGAAGCTGTACCAGCACCAGCACCATCATCTGACTCACCACTCTCAGTCCCTTCCTGTTCACCCAGTTCATACCCTAATTCCATATTATATTCATCAGAAGAGTCCATATAACTATCTTCAGGACCATCACTATTAAAATTATAACCTTTTTTAATTTTAGAGTAGTTAGTTGGGGCTTCTTCAAAACCTTCACCATCTAATTCGGGTTGTGAACCTAAGGCTCCTTTACTATTAAAATCGTAACTTGACACGTCATCTGTGTCTGGGTATCCACCCTGTAGTCCAGACATGATATCCTCCTCAATAGTACCACCACAAGACATTTGTTTTTCTTCTACTTCATCATAATCAAAAGAATTTACAACACTATCTATGTTGTCAGCCATTTGGGCGATTTTAGATTCCATCCAGTCATCTAATTCTTCACCTTTATCTAACCTATCATACATACTCTGAGATTTTTTAGCTATATTGTAAAGCTGACTTTTAGCCATATATGACTTTTGGTGGTTACCTTCTTTTAATGGTTCTTTCTGTGAAATACCCATTATTTCTTTTACACGATTTATTTGTTCTTGTATTTTTGGCATAACTAGTTCTTTATATAAATATAAATATACCGATATTGGTGTTAAAGCCTATGTTTTTACCCTTCTAAAACATCAGGATTATCTTCGATATATCGATTTAACCCTTCTTGTAGTTCTAATGTGTCTACATTTTTTTGTATCGTTACAGTTGAGGTGTAGTCTTCTTCGTAATCTACCCAATCTACATTATCAAATAATTCACAATATTCTTCTAAATCATCTAAAAATATTTCTAGGTTTATTAATTTTTTTGTGTCTTTTTCCGAATATAATAATTCTACAAAAATGCTACCTCTATAGTCATCTATTGTGTGGGAAATAATTTCTTCTACCATAATATAAAATCTTTGTTGATTAAATATTAGGTTAAGTGTGAAAAGTACTAGAGTCTACGTGATTTTAACCAGAAAATTTCTCTACCAGCTCTAGTTTCTAAAGCTCTTAGTTTTTGTTTAGATTTTCTTAGTTCTGAATTTTCGTTTTTTTCCAGGTCGGCCATTAAAAAAGAAACAAACTCTAACATATCTGCATTTAATTCTTCTACGTATTGTACTCTAGATTGCAGTTGTGTAATTTGTTCTTCCATTAAACCAACTATTTCTTCTGGTGAAAGAATTTGTTCTATTTCATCTTCCAAATCAGATAAAGTATTTTCATCTTCTAAATCCTCATCACCCATATCTACATCCAGGTCATCCATATTAAATAAAGTTTCATCAGCATCCATATCCTGTTCTAATATGTTTTTGATAACTTTTGTTAATTCTTCTTCCGATAGTGTTATTTTTTTTGCCATAATCTTTTTTTTATATAAATATACAGATAATTATATTTGGTATGTGTTTTATTTTTGTTACCTTTGTGGGGTGAAAGAAAAACTTAAAACACATAAACTGATTGGGGTCTCTAGTAGTGACCAAATAAAATTAGTTAGTGTTGGTAAATTAAAACAACGAGGTTTGGCTCATGTGGCTTACTGGAGTATGGGTAAAACTTATTTTTGGGTAAAACGTGGAAATAAAATTTAAATAACTAAAACTATGGGACATTACGAAGATTTATTTTATGAAATACATGATGATATTAAGAGCAAAGGACTAAATAAGGAATTTCAAGCTCAATTAGAAAAAATGAAACACCAACCTAAACACCAATATAAGGAAGTTAGGGATAGGTGGAGTTATGCTCACAATAAAGTTACTACCAAATCTATAAGCAATAAAAAAGCCCTGAATTAACAGAGCTTTTTTATTAATAAGTAATTTAGTTACTTAGAATTTGTATGATAAACCTAGGTTGAAAGTTCCCTCTCTGTCCCCAGCTTCGTCTTCTTTTAATCCCATACTATAGTTTGGTTCAACATTAAGACCTTTCCAAACATTGAAAGAGTATCCAAGTCCAACCGTTAGGTTGTCCATTAAATCTTCTTGTGGTGCTTGTAAGGAAACATACAAATCATTCTTCATGTTGTATCTTGCCCATAAGTCATAAATAGTTTCACCATCTACGTCCTCACCATTTTGTATTAAACCCAAAGTCCATGTACTGTTAACAGCGTAACCAAAACCAAAGTTTTGAGTTAACATGTCCATAGTTTCTTCTTGGTCACCGTCATAAGTAGACACAACCATAAAGTTTTGAGCTGAAGCAAATAATGTTGATAGTGCTATAGCGGATGTTAAAAATAATTTTTTCATTTTATAATTTTCTTTTAACTTTTATACTTTCTAGTTATTTTTTACGAGATGTTGGAAAGTCTTCATCTCCTATTTTCACCTATTTACTTTTTAGTAGTGAAAAATGATGCTAACAACACTAATACTACTAGACCAACAAAACCTCCATTTCCTAGAGAGTTGATAAGAGCAGTAAGGTTACCTACCACATCCATGTTAAAAATAGCACCGCCTGATAATACGAACCAAAGAATTGATACTGGGATTACTGCCATTAAAATTGACCCTAATCCACCAAAAAATCCTGTGATGTATTTAATTACTGAATCCATATTTTTTATTTTTTTTTTCAGTTTATATCTCTTTAGTTCCGGTAACTTAAGAGATGACTTCTTTCTTTTGGATACCCATTTTTAGGAAGTCTTGTTAATATGTACGATTAAATAATGAAAAGTCAATATTTTTAAGAAAATAGGTGTTTTAAGTATAAAACATGGTATAAATTTATGGGTTAGGTGTGGTATTTACGACAAAACTACCTTGATTCTAAGCCAAATTTGTATTATTTTTATAAAAAATGTTATGGGATTAAAGAAAATAAAACTACAAAATAAAGAATATGATGTGTCAATTTTAGATTTACTAAGATTATTAGACCCATCTAAAACAGGTAAATTTATGTCGATTTTACTTAATGAACTTAAAAATATTCCAGCGTATGAATATGGTGATGACACCCAAAATCTAAATTTAAATGTAGATTCCTTACCTGGAGTTAATAAAGTAATTCTTAATTACTTAGTTGAGTTAGTTGGTGGTGTTGAGGTTATTGAGTCTTTGAATAAGTTTAATGACTTTCTAGATAGAAAGTTAATTTCTAAAAATGATGTACAACAATATTTGGATTTATCTGAAATTGTTGATGTAACTTACAAGAAAGAGTTAGAGTTAAAAAACTTCCCTACAACACCGCATACTCAAATAGTTAAAGATGGTGATTACCTTATTTTAAAACCATTAAACATTATATCTAGTAGAAAATATGGGTCCTTAACTAAGTGGTGTACTTCTAGTAATAACCCAGAAACTTTTTACAGTTATTCTAAAAAAGGTATATTACTTTATGTTATTCCTAGGTCTAGTAAAGATAAGTGGGCGGTCTATTATGAACTTAGTAGTAAAGAATTGTCTTGGTGGGATAGTAAAGATAATAGGGTAGATGGTTTAATGGTTAACATACCTAAAACCGTGAAAAACCACATTTTAGAGTGTGTTTTAAACGAAAAAAACCCTAATAGTTATTACTTTAATGAAGAAACTAAAAAATTAACTAATAAACCAACAAATGAAATGGTTATAGTAGATGGTGAGGGTGATAATCAAGAAGTTGTGGTTAACCCACAACCTTTTACAGGTGTTTGGAGGAGAGACGTTAATGGCCAATCTTGGGGTTCAACTACCACACTTAATAATCATGATAGGATTGATGAGTTAATAAACAAGACCTTACAGTACCATTACACTATAAATGCTTTAAATAAGGGTGGGGAAGAAATTAGTTAGTGTAGTACTTTAATTTTTCTGAATAAACTGATTCTGGTTGTACACCTTGTAATGTTTCTTGTACTTCACCGTTTTTAAATATTTTTACACTAGGAATACCTCTAATACCAAATCTTTGAGCTATTTCTTTTTGTACGTCCACATTTACTTTAAATACGTTTTTTGGGTAGGTTTCTGACAGTTTACTTATTGTTGGTGTCAACATTCTACATGGCCCACACCAAGGAGCCCAAAAATCTATAAGGACAGCTTTCCTTTCCTTATCGTTAATAATTGTGTCAAACTCTTTTGTTGTTGTAATATCCATAGTTAATTTTTTATAATAGTAAGAATAGTTTATTCCATAATAAATAGACTTTTAGTTGTGTAAGTCCTTTTTTTTGTTTATCTTTGTAGTACAAACAAAGGACATAATGTAACCACCAAGATAAATTTTACGTATACTATAATATAACAACCAAGTCTCTAACCAATTAAAATAAAAATAAAATGAAAAACCTACTCCTAACACTTCTAAGTATCTTAACTCTAACAGTTTATGGTCAAGATTTTACTACTTGTACAAAATTAGATTCTTTAATCTGGGAAAAAGTTAACGAGTATAGAACAACAGAAGATGCAATAACTAAAGGTTATGGTACACCAAATACTATAACTAAGTTTGGTTTAGGTGATATGAGAGAATATTGTTATGACGTAACAAAGATGAACGCTAAACTTTCATTCGAGACAATGAGACACTCAACTTACGAAGAACTTACACCTACAGCTAATGGTGAGTGTTTATATAAGTTAGTAAGAAATAAATGTATATTGGACTTATCAGATGATGAAACTTTGGAGTATTTAGCTTCTAAGGTAGTTAATGGTTGGATTAATTCCTGGACTCACCGTACAGTTATTGGTTGGTTGGATAGAGTTGAGTCTACTGTAACTACGGTATTTCATTTCCCTACTGAGGGAGGTACTCATATGAATGTTACATTTCATGCAAAATAAAAAAGACCCGAAAGGGTCTTTTATTATTTTATTAAAAATGATTTTTACTATTGTAATCCAATAACATAACTAAATATGTTTGATTTTCCTGATTTAACCACCTTATCACCTTCTATAGAAGTTTTAATAATAATAGTTTTAATCTTATCTTTTTTATCTACATTTAACATTAAATCTATAAATTGGTCTGACTGATTTTGACCTTCAACTTTCCAGTTTACAACATAATTATCAAATCCTGGATGTCCTTTAGCTTTTAATCCTTTGTTAACAGCCATCATAAAGTTATTACCTCTATCAAAAGCTAATTTTTGGTTTTTACCTTCATTACCTTCAGCGTATCCAGTATCACCTTTACCATCACTGTTAGGTAATTTTTCTGACCCCCAGTTAGCACTTGCACCAGCTTGTAATGTAAACACGTCTATATCAACTTCCGGTGGGAACATTTGGGAAATCTCATTAACAGCTTTAGTTACAAGTTTAGAATCTGGTGTAGAATCTCCCGCTCTATAATCTGTGTCATATTTTCCAGTTGCCTCATACCCTTTTTCTACAACATCTTCAGTACCTGTTTCTGCTGTTTGTTTCATACCTTTTGTTAAAGAGTAGATTACTAATAACCCACCTGGGTCATTAGGTCCTTGCATAAAGTTTAAGAACCCACCATCATCCATAGTCTCTACATCATATATTTCACGGTCATTTGCATATGCTGTCATATTAAAACCATTTAAGTACGTTACTAATGTACTAGGTGGTGTACTATTATTCATCGCTCTCCTACCGTCAGTCTTAACCTGACTTTGCATTACATTACCATGTGTTGCTATTGCACCACCCTTAAGATTAACTGGTAATGTTTTTTGGTCAACAAAAAGTGATTGTCCTTGCTCTTTAATAGCTCTTAAGAATGCTTTAGCACCCGTCTTTATATTACCACCACCCATATGTTGTACTATAGCTGATATAATATTTTCCGGTATTAACTTTCTACCTTTACTACCACCTATTGTAACCGGGAATGTCACAAATCTAGCTGACTGCATTAATGTTTGTAGTTCATTGTATCCTGGTATTGCCTTAAGACCTCTAATGCCTTTTTTTCTTAAATACTTATCGATTTTCTCTCCAGCATCTTTAACCATACCTTCTGATTTTATTTCGTAAGCTTCACTGATTAAATCTAAACCCATTATTTCACGGTTTCTGTTTATTTCAACTAATATATTCTTTTCCATAATTCTTTTTTATTTTATTTATAAATACTTAACAATAGTTAAATATCTAATTCCACATAACTGATATGTGTTTATCGTTTAAATCTATTTGTAGAGCTGTTGGTAGTATGGTGTGATACCTCATGTCTTCTTTTTCGTCTTCGTAGTGCCACTT
>Ga0233413_10000015_pt1 | contig 94337 bp, 90 predicted proteins | sample Na_anoxic_6_MG_FD_189019 | JGI IMG/M metagenome (GOLD analysis project Ga0233413, IMG submission 189019) | Seawater microbial communities from Saanich Inlet, British Columbia, Canada - Na_anoxic_6_MG | ecosystem: Environmental > Aquatic > Marine > Inlet | place: Canada: British Columbia...
TTGCACAGATATAATTTGCAGACAATGTAAACAATATGGACATCCCCATTGGAAATGTAAAAATAAACAACAAAATACATTTCAACAACAAAATACATTTCAACAACAAAATACATTTCAACAACAAAATACATTTCAACAACAATCAAATAACAAAAATCAAAAAAATAATAAACAAACATCAGTGCCTCAAAGAATTATTGATCATCAGTATCAAACAATTCAAGATTATTACCAATATATGGGAAAAACATGGAGTGAATTGTGTTAAATGAATGCCCATTGATATTTATTAGTTATTTTTTTTGGACATTTATTTAATTTAAGTTTGCCATCATTATCATTATAATTCAAACATTGAGTGCTATCATTTGAAGGCGTGATTGATCCTTGTGTAGTAAATTTCCATTTAATTGCATTAGAACACTTATCCATTAAAACTTTTTTATTTTTAGTATTTAAACAACCACCATAACCATTTTCTAATTTATTCGCCATTTTACCAGATGACGAATGAAGTGTCCATATCTGTTGTGGTTTATAATTTTTACCTGTTGTTAAATATGCATTAGCATAATCACCAAATCCGGCATATCTATCAACTACCATGTCTTTCTTATTTAGGTTCATTAATAGACCTTTATCAGTAAAGGTTCCTCCTTTTTCCCCTCTTCTGCCTCTGGGACCTGAGCGGCATTTTAGGTCAGGGCATTTAATATTAGCGTCATCCAATTGGTTGCTATATTTTTCGAGATTAGTTTTTTCATTTGATGGTATTTTTGATAATGAGTAATTTAAAAATAAAAGTATGACTATTGAAAATATGATAAATTTATAACTAAAAATTTGTTTAATACCATCTTTTATTTTTATATCATTATTTCTAAATCTACCAAATAAAATAAATATCAAAATTGCAACAGTTATCATAAAAAATATTAACAATAACATAAAATTACTATATGCATTTTTACTCTCTTCTTTAATTTTATCAACCATCTATATTAATATCATACAATATTTTTACAAACGATTCATTTAATTAAATGACCACTGTTGTTTCAATGGTGGATTACTTTTATCTCCACATTTTGCCATTGATAATTTATATACACTTTGATCCATGTCCAATGATTTACCTTTAGTATTACCTAATTGATCCTTCTTTTTTAAAGTTTTTACAGTTCCGGCATTTGTATATGTTAAACATTTAGTTTCTTTACCACTATTTGACTTTGGTTTTAATTGACCCTGAGATGTATATTCCCATTCAACTGCTTTATCACAAGTTGATATACCTACAAAATCTTTATTATCTACAGTTATACAATTACCACTCTGATTTTTAATTCTATTTGCAAAATCACCAGTAGACGAATTTAATGTCCATGTTTGTTCAGGTTTATAAGTTCTATCATTCAAAAATGAAGTAATATAAAATTCAGAATTACCTAAAATATTAGTAGTATCAACTACTTTCTCTAACATTGATAAATTTCTTAATGGTCCTTTTTCTTGAAATTCTCCACCTGCAGGTCCTCTTTCACCTTGTGGTCCTGGGTTACATGGTAATTCAATAGGACCTGGACAAATAGGTTCTTCTTTCTGATTATCAGAAGAATTTGTTAAAAATTCGTAAGTATGATAGTTAGTAGATAAAATAGTGATAAAGATAATAAATATAATGAGAGATATGATGTATATTAAATTTTGGTTAAATAGTTTCATATATATTATAAACAATGATTATTTTATCAAACTTTCCAGAAATTCAGTTTTAATAATCAATTCCGGATTGGAAATGTACATTGTATCATCCTCCATAATGCGTTGATAAAACGTTATTTCGGGAAATCTTTCACTTTCAAATAAATATGTAACCCTATTTTCTGATTCTGATACTTCTATATCAAATTCAAGAATTTTATATTTATATGGTTTACTACTCGAAATTAAATGTTTAGTGGTGTTATAGATATCACCAGGCTGTTTTGGAACTGCATAAACTTTAAAAATAAGTTCATCCTCTATCTCAGCACTAAGACTAAAATTATTATCTCGTAGCATAGCAAGTCTGGTATATTTTGATGAAGATTGATTAACATAAAAAGGTTTATTACTATAACGACCCCTTTCTACAGAGATATAAAATAAATAATTATCATATTTATCACTCATAATAAATTAATTTGAAATTATAATATATTAGACTTAAAATATTCAATTTTTTTTACATAACATGGTCTACTCTAGCATGATAATTAACACTTAAATCATCATGTATTTCTACATCCTTAAGTGATTCCTTATTAACATTTGTTTTTCCTACAAGACATATATCATCTTGTGTCATTGTATTACCATATTTTTCACGTTTAAGATTCTTTTGTCTACGATGGCGTATAATTGCAGCTGTTGTATAGATAAGTCCATCCAATAGTTCCTCTAAAGCCATTAATTCCCAATCATTGTCAGGAGTACCATGTTTTCTGGTATCTTGATCTACAATTACACCGTGTCCATAAGTTTTTTTCCCTAATTGGAGTCTTTCATTTAACAGTTTCATAATTTCTTCATTATCATCTTTTAAAACAGTAGATTTTTGATTTTCAGTTTCTTCTGGAATAGTTTTTTCATCAGATTGTGTAGTTTTTTGCATTTTGAAATTGTTACAAAGGAGATCTATATAAGGTATATTATCATTCATTTTTTATATACTTTATATATTGTAAATGATAATATAATTTAATTTTGAACGAAAGAAAAACTATCCACTGCACATTTCACATGCTTCGGGATTAGCTAAAGAACACATCAATTTCTCTGCTTCAACAGTGTTTTTCTTATTTCGCATTTTTTTAGGATCAATTGTGAATTGTTGTGCTTGCACTTTGGGTCTGCTTCTAATATAGTAACTACCCGTCTTCAATCCAGACTTCCATCCAAAGAATTGTGCACTATGCAAAACATTGTAAGTTGGTTCTTCAAAGAAAAGATTCATACTTTGTGTTTGACAAATAAATGGACCGCGATCAGCAGCCAATTGAATAACTGATTTCTGTTTCACTTCCCAAGCTGTCTTATATAAATTCTTAACTTCTTGTGGAATACCATCAATATTTTGAATACTACCATTATCTGCAATAATCATATCCTTCAATTCTTTATTCCACAATCCTAACTTTATCAAATCTTCAATCAAATATTTATTGACTACCACAAAATCACCCGCAATAGTGCGTCTGGTATAAATATTACTGGTAATAGGTTCAATACACTCTGTATTCCCCATAATTTGTGCAGTTGAGGCAGTAGGCATAACTGCCATTAAAGTGCTATTTCTAATACCATACTTTATTACTTCATGTCTCAACGCTTCCCAATCATATCTATCACTTGGTTCAACACCCCAAAGATCGAATTGGAATTGACCTTGACTCATAGGAGAACCTTCAAAAGTTTCATAAGGTCCTTCCACTTTGGCTAATTCGCAAGAAGTTTTAACCGCAGCATAATACATGGTTTCAAAAATATTTCTGTTAATCTCTCTGGCACGATCACCCTCAAATGGAGCACGCATTTTATAAAATACATCAGCCAATCCTTGCACACCTAAACCAACAGGGCGATGTTTTTTATTGGAGTACTCAGTTTGATGAACAGGATAGAAATTACGATCAACAATTTTATTCAAATTAGTAATAGCAATTCTAACAACTTGCTCCAATTTTTCATAATTGTATTTATTGTTATTTTCTACAAACATTGGTAAACAGATGGAAGCTAAATTACAGACTGAATATTCGTCCTTGTCGGAGTACAGAAGAATTTCTGCACAGTTTCCTGTCAATATACCATTGAACATTCCCATATTTTTAATAGGTTCTGTAAAACAGTAAGTATCAGAAAGATCATTAACATCCTCAATTTTTTCAACTTTAATAAAATGTTTTGCATCTCTCTGAATATTTTTGTTAATATTAACATGTAGTCTATGTGTTTTAAAACCCAAATCTAACATTTTTTGTAATTCATTTGATGTTATCAGCAATCTATATGCAGTTTTTGTCTCATATTTTTTCAATTTTCTATTTTCATCGGGCAACATTGAATAACCTTCTTCTTTTGAAATTCTTATTTTAGAATCAATTCCAATAGTTTGTAACATCAATAGAATTTTTCTTAAAAAATCTAACTCAATACTACATAATTGTAATGATTCATTTGTACCATTTTTGGCAATTGTACCATCTGCATCACATAAGCCAGCAAACCATTCCAATTTTGTTTTATAATCATCATTCATTGGAACCTCAAATTTTTCTCTCATATCATTTGGTAATATGCAATTATATCTTCCTATTTTATCTTCTACAAAAGTAGAGCTAAATATATCTAAATTATTAACAAGTTTTTTCTTTTCTGCATATAATGACAAATTTTTTCTTGGTTCATTACATATTCCTTGACATCTTGATTCATCCATATTATCTAATTTAATATTTGTTTTTTGGTTTAAGTGATAACCACAATATTTACCTCCTTCTCTTGCTTTGTATGGACATTGATAAATTTCCTTATTTTTACGATTATATGTTCCATCGCCACACCAAAATCCATGTGTATATGCATATTTAAATTCTTCATTACCACTTTTAATACATGGTAAATTGTATTTTATCAATTTCATACCCTCTTTAAGATCTTTCGCTTCCATTTTTTCATAATTTTTACGACCATATTTCGTTTGTACATAAAATTTATGATATTCAGTACATTTTAATTCCATTCCATTTGATAAAGTAATTTTTAATAATTTTTGATTTTCTCCAGTTTTTCTAACAATAGTTTTACTAAATTGTTCCCCATTCCATACATTCACTTCTTGATCTTCTAATTCTTTAATTGTCTCATAACCATTTGATGTTAAAATTTTTGTATCAGGTGCAACACAAAGGTTTGATGATCTAATGATGCCATAATTTTTTTGGTTACTCTTTCTATTGACGTGATCTTTATAAGAAATATATGGAGTTCCTGTCTCCATCTGTGAATCTAAAGCTTTCTTCCAAACATCGCGTGCTTTTACAACTTTTCTCGCTCTACCTTCACTCTCATATCTCTCATACAATTCTTTATACTCATCTCCATAAACATCATTCAATCCTGGGCACTCATCAGGATCTAATAAGGACCATTCAACATCTGCATCAACACGTTCCATGAATAAATCTGACACCCACAATGCTAAAAATAGATCGCGTGCTCTTTCTGCTTCATTCCCGTGATTTTTCTTCAAATCTAAAAATTGCATCACATCTGGATGGTGTGGTTCAAGATAAATAGCAAATGACCCTGGTCTTTTACCACCACCCTGATTGACATGGACGGCTGTTTCATTAAAAACTCTTAACATAGGAATAATACCATCTGATTTTCCATTAGTTCCGCGAATATGGGTTCCTTTGCTGCGAATATTGCTGATATGAACTCCAATTCCACCAGCCCATTTACTAATTTTAGCACAATCCGCAATTGTTGAATACATTTCTGTTATACTATCTCCAGATCCTAAAAGGAAGCAAGAAGATAACTGCGGTCGTGGTGTTCCCGAGTGGTACAAAGTTGGTGTAGCTTGGGTGAAATATTTCTGGGACATATAGTTGTAAGATTCAATTGCTTTAGCAATATCATTGCAATGAATACCAATTGATACTCTCATAAACATGTGTTGAATTCTTTCTACAACTACATCATTAACTTTAAATAAATAAGCTCTTTCCAATGTTTTATACGCAAAATAATCAAAATTATAATCTCTTTTATAATCAATCACATTGTTCAACTTCTCTTTATTTTTCATGATAACTTGATAAACATCTTCTGCTAATAAAGGAGAATGTTTTCCTAAGACATCAGAATTAGTATATAACATAGTCATCGTTTCAGAAAATGATGGAGAAGTATTTTTATGATTGTTGGAAATGATAATTCTGGACGCTAAAATTCCAAATTTAGGATTTTCAGTCGACATAGCTATGCAAATTTGCGCGGCAAGTTCATCTAATTCATGAGTATGTACATTATCATATATTTGACCACACACTTTCTGTGCAACCAAAATTGGGTCAATATCTTCTAACCCACCACAAAGCAGTCTAAGACGTTTTGTGACTTTGTCGAAAGATACAGGTTCAGTATTTCCATTTCTTTTTATAACTTGCATATGTTTATTTAACATAGTTTATACTACTTTATATATATTTTTTTATCAATTTTTTTCTATTTTTCATATATTTTTATTTAATTTAAAATATTGTCTTATCTAATAGTGGTATAAATATAAATATTTATTATATTTTTTTATAATTTTAAGTATAGTAAAATATATTCCTATATATTTTACTAAATTACAATAAATAATTAGTCATATTTATGAAAATCGCAGGCAATAACCATTTTTTTTCCTTTTTTAACCCATTGCCATAACATCTCAATATCATTTTTCGTCTTTTTACCTAACCTTTTTGTAGACATAGCCATTTTTTTAGCGGTATATTCATCATTAACATACATTGTAAATAATAACATTTATATAAATAATAAATAAATTAATAAAATAAATTATAATAAAAATATAATTAAATATTATATGCGTATTATTCTAACAATTGTCATATTATTTTTTATTATAATTTTATTTTCTAATAATAATTTAACCAATATTATCTCTCCTCAAAATACCTATTTCTCTTGCCAAAAAAAAGCTTTAGAGAAATGTCATGTACCAACACTCAGTAACCAAAAATGTTTATCATCAAAATATTATAAGTGTCCGCAAACTAATGGATCATATGAACAGTGTACCAATAATTATTGGTCTTACGATGGTGTCTGTGATTGTGCAAATAGAACTTTTGAAATGTGTCCCCATAAATACAAAATTAGCGGGAAATGTTATCAAGAGGAGATGAAAAAGTGCCCATCACTGACCTTAAAAGAGCGAGATATAGTGGAAGAGCCATGTGAAAATCCACGTATCAATATGTATCACAGTGATAAGTATAAATCATCAATTAGCAATGGATATATTCTTTATTAAAAATTGATGGCTAATTAATTCAGGATGGATTTGGTAGAATTAGTGCTTCTGGAAAATGAGAACCGTACACACGGTAAAACAGATCCAGAAGGATCTTCACAAGCTAAAGAAGGGGAAAAAAAAGCTTCTGAAGAAGCAGCGGAAGCGAGGGCTGAGGAAGCGAGGGCTGAGGAAGCAGCGGAAGCGAGGGCTGAGGAAGCGAGGGCTGAGGAAGCGCATCCAAGTCCTCAGCATCAAAATTCAATGCCTCAGGAAGCGCCTTCGAGGGCTTAAGAAGAAGCGGAAGCCGTCGATATGCTTAAAATGCATAGACGACCGGATGGAGGATGTGAAAGCACTCCCCTCTAAAGAATCGCGCAGGCAATCGCGCAGGCGTATTTACGCCCTTCTTTACAAGGAGAATCTTCGTATGGGTCTGTCGTACGGCTCGCGCGGTTTTCTGTCAGCCGGACCGACAGCTCCCAAACACGACGATGGAGACTACACAATGACGTATTGTGTAAAGCACCATCAGAAGGAACAGCGGAACCCCGTTGTTGTCCCAGATAACAACGGGGACAAAGATAAGGAGGATAACACTACTGCATTTCCCAAAGGGTTGCCAATTGCAGACATGTCCTATCTGGCAGATCTTCAGGACCTGTTTCCGAGCTGCGAGATTTATTACAAGGTACAATCTTGTTGTGGAATGAGCAGTTTTCTGATCGTTTTGACTTTTGGGAAAGAGTATCCCATTGCTTCGTTGTCTTTTTGCGAGGACGATAAGGTAGATTTACCTCCCCTCCCGCCGCGAACGCTTTTTGGCATGCGGCTTTCTGGACACAAGCAGCTATACCTTGAATCTCTCCATGTGCACCTCTTTTTTCGGCGAAAGGGGGTTGGCACCCGGCTCATGGGGTTTTTTTTCAAAATTGCCCTCGAGCGACAAAGGGGGGTACGGTATACTTGGTACCTTGGTTTGGATGGACAAGAATCGGAAGCTTCGATCTTTCACGCGAAGGTTCTTGGTCGACTTGGACTTGCTTTCGAGGGAAATTCGGTTGCTTTTCCGTTTGAGTATCTCTCGAAGAAGATTTCTTCTTTAGATTTGCAGCCGAAGCCCTTTTCCGACGAGGAAAAAATCTCTTTTTGCTCAGGAGATCACGTGTTTGACCAAGTTCTCGACATGGGCATACATATTCATGGTTTACAGCTCTACGATCAGCCAATAGAGTGAGATAGCTCACGGGGCACTGATTTTTTTTTTTTAAAAAAGGCGGGTATAAATCGTGCCATCATGGCGATCGGAATATTATAACATACAAAAAGTTTTTGCCAAAAAAAAAATGAGTGAAGTTCTTTTCAGGCGCACCCTTTCGCCACAAGAGGAAAACTTTGGCAGTTTTTTGAATAAAATTCTGAACCTTCGAAATAGGCTTCCTGTAGACAAATATCGTGTTTCCCAGTGTAATAAAACTAACAACACTGGAACCGCTGTGTGGCGCTGGAATTTTTAACAATCTTAAAAGTATTAGCGCTTATGGATGCGGACTCTCGGATAAGGACGTTCTCACACCAGAGCTGTGTACCATGATCCCATCGCTTAGGGAGCTCAATATTAGCCAAATTGATAACCCTAATATTGTTATATTAACGGCAGATACGATGTGTGCACTACCACCGGAGTGTAAAATATTCATATATGGAAAAGATGTGCAGGTGGAAACCTTTTCATCAGAAAACGGTGTAATGGAGTTAAAAACACTACCGCCCACACCGCTAATGTGGGTAAATAATGATTATATCAGGGTTCCCAAAACTGTGGCAGAGATCTGCGCCGATGCTGGTATAGTAAGACAGACACTTATTAAACCCGCAAGGACTTAATATCTATTACGGCGATAATTATAAACCATCCATTAACAATGGATATATTCTTTATAAAAACTGATGGCTAATTGATTCAGTATGGATTTGGTAGAATTAGTGCTCTATAATGTCGAGTAAAGCGAATAACAAGTCCTTCCAGATGGAAAACACTACTGCATCTCCTGCTACACCCCCTAAAAAGAAACTTTCCAAGGGAAGAAGGCGGCAACAGCGCCGCGAAAGAGCCGCTCAAAGGGAGGCTGCTGAAAGGGAGGCTGCTGAAAGGGAGGTCAAGAAGCAGCAGCAGCAGAAGCAGCAGCAGCAGAAGCAGCAGCAGCAGAAGCAGAAGAAGCAGCAGCAGAAGCAGAAGCAGCAGCAGAAGCAGAAGCAGCAGCAGCAGCAGAAGGAGCCGCAGCAGAAGCAGCAGCAGAAGCAGCAGCAGAAGCAGAAGCAGCAGCAGCAGAAGGAGATGCATCAGTTTGAGGATGTTATCAAGAATCTTCTCGATATCAAGAAGGATTGCAGGTACTGCAGGGCAGATACTTCTGACTTTCACACCTTCAATGGCGTGGAGAGAAGAAGGTGGTGTACGAATTGTGTTACGCACGCGAGAAGGTGGTGCCTTGATTACTGCCCGGATTTGCATTTGATATGCGAAGGAAACCCGGCTGATTGCTCCTGCGGACGGAATTCGCGTCAGAACGCGAATGACTCCGACGATAACGGAGTCCGCGATGACCTTCTGCCGGAGGAGAAGCTCCTTGAAGAACTCAAGGAGATTTCTACCGAAGACCTTCCACACATCCAGGATATCATCAACAAGAGAGGTAAGGAAATCCTCGAGAGTTGGAATTTACCCAAAAAGGTAGTTCCACATATTTTAGAAGATTTCTTAATACTTGAAGATCTCTTCTATCTACGTTACCTCACCGCGGATTATTTCGTGGAAATCCTCGAAATAGGGGAGGACTTTGCCAAGAACCTTGCCGAGGACATCCAGAGGAGGGTGGAACTTTTGCACGAGAGGGTACAAGTTTTATTATCGGAGTCAATATCGCGAGAATTGGCTCTTTTTGACGAAGAATGCTTCGTTTTTACGAAGGGGTCTTCCAGTTTCCCCAATAAATACGGAGATTTTTTAACATTCTCAGAATGTCTCGAGAAGGGGGAAGCTTTCTGCTTATATTACTTCAAATGCGATGGAACAAGACTTGAGTTCCAACCCTATTTCGCGAGGGATCTGAAAAGGGGGGAGGAGTGGGTGAAAGTGTGCAAAGTGTACACTACCATCCGAATTGCCAGTGGCGAACTGGAAGACGCGTCCAACAATCCGGACGTTGTGATCTATACCCACAAGAAACATGTGGGAAACTTCTTTGTGCCGTCGGTGAAGTCCGCTTACAAGAGGTAGGTCAGGTCCTCGCAGGGTGTTGGGAAACACCAACTTATAACAGAAACATACATTTCATACATAAATCTCTAAAATTTCCTGAAAAAATGAATGATTTTTTCACGAAATTACCTATACAATATTATTAAATATATGTCCGTCATACAATCTTACGAAAATACTTGGTCTTGCCCTCGTTGTACTCGTTATAATTTCTCTCCGGAATCAGATAGTATCTGTACCAATGGATGTGGATACAGTATTGGAGATTATACTTATAAACAATTCGGTTGGAAATGCCCTCAATGCCATATCAAAAATTCAACCAAAATGTTCAGTAGTTTTGACTGTTATGAGTGCCACTATAAACTGACTTTAGATGAACTACAAGGTGTTGTTTATGAATAAGAGATGGTAGAAGCCACAAAAGACGAGAAAGAAAAAGCTTTCAAAAGGTTGGCGAAGGAGGCCAAGCTGGAAGCCAAAGAAAAAAAAAAGAGACAGCTCATCCAGGGCTGTTTCAACGACGATGAAGCCGCTAAGATTGTGTGTGAGTACATCAACCAGGATCTTGCCAACTTTCTGGTTGAAAGGGCATCTCGCCATGGGTTATCCTTCAGAGACTATGTGACGGGAGAGAGATTTTCCGCTGACGTGGGAAGAAAGGTTTTCAAAATCAAAGATTTTGAGAGATCAAAAGCAAGGAGGTTCTTGAAGAATGTCTCTGCAGATTGCAGGGCAGAAAAATCAGAGGACACGTGTAACCGCTGCCGCTTCGAAACGCTGCAGCCTGAAGAATGCGACTGCGGTTGCATTTGCGAGGAGTATGAGGGGGACAACGAGCACTGCAAACATCATAGTCATTCCTCGAATGACTACAAACACCACACGTGTAGTCTGTGTGGATTTGTGCAGTGCGATAATTGAAGTTTACCTGCCTCGTACTTTTTATAAATAAACTATGAAAAGAATGATTTTGAACCAAAATCTCCCAAATCACTTACCGGCTTTTTTGATTTCTTAATCTTAATTTTCACTATCTTCTTCTTATCTTCATTAGTATCACCTCCACCAGTATCATCACTAAAGAATGACTGTTTCTTGAATTTATCTACATATTCATCTCCACTGCTATTATTGCTATTATAACTATCATTATTATTATTTGACACAGGAACAGGTGTATCACTGAAGAATGATTGTGTTTTAAACTTAGATAAATCTAAATTGTCCGTAGTAAAATTCGCCCCACTAATGCCATTAAAATCACTAATATTTGTATCAATAAAAATCTCTTTAACAGGTGTTTTCTTCTTTCGCGGTTTTGGTTTAATCTCTTCAATACCAACTTCACGATAGTGTAAAACATCATCCCAAAATCTTTTCAACTCCGGTAAATTACCATCAAACCATTCCTTATCACGATAAATAGGTACATTAGAAATTTCAGTCAATTTCCAAAAAGATGTCTCATAATACAACATATCATCCTCTTCTAATACACGTCTACATACTTCTACACGCCATTTATCAAACTCTTCATAATTAATACCTAATTTTGAATATTCATATGATAAAGCGTGTGTTGTTCTGTGCATAAATGTTAAAACAATACCTTTTTCTAATCCTAAATTATTATAATGATAATCACCATTATAATTATCATTAAAATATTGTTCTACTGGTTCAATATTTACTTCATCTGTTGTCTCATATTCAATAATCTTACACTCCAAAAAATCACATCTATCTAATTCACACACCTCCAACTGCCCCTGAACTTGTATCCAATAATATAAAGGTGGTTCACCTGTAATAACTCTTTTAGGTGGACATTTAATCTCTAACATTACACCATCCGCAGTAATACCATCTGGACTCGCTCCTAAATAATCAATTTTAGGATGCGGAATTAAACCAAATTCAATAATCGGCGTATTATTCCGACATTCATAAATATTTGTAGCAACTGGTTCATATTTAACACCGTGTTGCATATGCCCGCCATAAAAACTCTGTTGTTCGCCACATTTCGCACGAATTAATTTATTCCTATAAGAATATGGATTTTTACCCAATGCTGCTGCCCAATCACTCGCAGTAATTTTATTTTTTCTCATCTCATACCATTCATCAGTTCTTTGCTCTGGAAGTGGAATCGCCTGTAATTTTTTAAATTGTTCCCGTAAATATTGCAATCTTTCTTCAGAAGGTTGTGGTAAATCTTTATTATAATGAAAAGTTAAAACAGGTTTTTCTTTATCATTTGTTATATCAACAGTTTTATTTTTAACAGTATTATTAATTGTTTTATTTTCATTTATTTTAATATCGTCCATTTTATTAATTAAATTTTTAATATTATTTTGATTAATTTCAGTCATTATTATAAGTGTAATTAATAATTATTAATTTACTTTTAAATAGTATTTATAATGTAACAATTATATAAAATATTCTTGTAATTCTAATATATTTTTATTAGCATCTTCTTCACCCCATTTATATAAAGTAGTTGCCCATTCGGGGTCTGTATAGCACCACATCCAATTCATATTCATATCTCTCCATTTATCTAATGTGAACTCTAAAATTTTTCTATCAGATGAAACAGGTAATTGATGTTTACACATAAATCCATCCATACAATTATAACCTCTATAATTCATAAATAATTTTTTATCAAAACACGGAATAAACGTAGATGCTATTAAACATTCCATTAAATCCCCTTTATTATTCCAATTATTAACAACTTGTGGACTCCATGAAAATATATTATAATTATTTTCTAATTTAGCAAAATGACAATGCAATCTATTATTTATTTTATCTAATTCATTAGGTAAATATTTAATAGTGTGTTTTCTAACCATATCATTCCAATTAAATAGTGCTCCAAATGTATAACTATTTATCTCTCTTAAAAATGGTAGATTGTAATTGTAAAATATATCATCGATATCACTATCCATAGCTAAAACTAAAGCTGGAAAACAACCTGCTGATTTACCAGTAAAAATAGTATCACTTAAATCAAAATTTTTTTGTATTACATTCGCAATACCAAAATAATAATTATATAAACCACCGCAACCACTAAAACATATTTCTGTCATTGATGTATAAATATATACTTATATATATATATTTATATTTGTATATTTATATTTGTATATAAACTTTATGTAAATTTAAAAATAAACATTATTTAAATAATGGACGCTTTTTAATAAAAATATTTCTTCTATATATATTCTCTCTACTTTGTCCTTGAGTGTATGCTCTAAATAAATTTCTGGTGTAAGAGGGTCCAAGACTAATAATAGGTTTAAAAAAACGGCTAAAAAATTTTAATCGCGGATTATTGTTCATAACAGTTAATTCTGTCATCTTCTATAAAATATAAATAGATATTTTTATAAAAAAATCATAAAAATTATTGAAAAATTGATTTAAAGTTTTATTGTTTATATTGTATAAAATCTAATGAATAAATATAACAGTAATAAATCACCTTTACGATACCCAGGTGGTAAAACAAGAGCTTGTAAATCTTTAGATATTATTTTAAATGAAAAGTTTAATATAAATAATTTTACAAACTTTGTTTCACCATTTTTTGGTGGAGGATCATTTGAATTTTTTATACAAAATAGATATGGTCTTCATGTTATAGCAAATGATAAATTTACACCACTTTACAATTTTTGGAATGTTTGTAAAAATGATAGAGATGAATTATGTGAAGAATTATATAAAAATATTGATAAAATTGATAAAACCAATTTTACAAATTTTAGAGGAAAAATAATGAAAGAAACAGATAACTTAAGACAAAGTATTATGTACTTTATAATAAATCGTTGTTCTTTTAGTGGAGCAACATTATCAGGAGGATTTTCTGTAGAAGCATCTAAAAAAAGATTTACAAAATCATCTGTAGATAGAGTTAAAAAATTGGATCTTACAGATTGTGAGTTTTATAATTTTGATTTTGAGGATTTCATCAATAAAAACGATGATGTTAATAATTTATTTTTCTTAGATCCACCATATTATTTAGAAAAAAAATCAAAATTGTATGGAAATAATGGCGATATGCATGAAACATTTGATCATAATAGATTATATAAGTGTTTATCTACAAAGAAAAATTGGTTTATGACATATAATAATTGCGATTATATAAAGAATCTTTATAAAGATTTTGAAATTATTGAAACAAATTGGAGTTATGGAATGAATAAATCAAAAAAATCTTCTGAAATAGTTATTATTGGTTAAAATCATAAGAAAGATTTAATGGTATGTTACCTACACTATCTAATGAATATGGTGATTTAGGCAATAATTTAATATTTTTTGGCTGACAAGCTACTATAACAGATAAATTACAATAACCTTGATTATTTTTTCTGGAATGTATTTTTGTTCTAACTCTAAGTTGTTGTTCTACATCAAAAATAGGTACATTAAAATCACATATATCATTACCAAGATGGTATAGTCCATAATCACTTATTTGAATATATTGACAACTTTTATGATTGTATAATTTACTTATAGTATCATTTGGTACATCAAAATACACATCATTCCATTGATTTGTATTTTGTTTTATTGATAACCATTCTTTATGTGTTATTTTCTTCTTCATAAATGGAGGTATTTTACCATCATAAATATTAATATTATTTATGAATTTATTAAATAATTTTTTAGATTTTAACGGTATTTTACTATTTTCAGATCCTTTCCAACATTTATTTTCAAAATCATATTTAATACTACATTGCATCCAATCTGGAGTATTGCATTTTTTAACTTCAATACCTATATCATTATCTTTTTTATAATTGCAAATTAAATCATTTTTTGAACTTGAACCACCTAATTCATTCTGTTTTTGTGTATTAAATTTTCGATCATCTATGTAACATTTACTTAAAATATTATATATCTGTTTTTCATAATTATTACCATTAACAGAACACATACTACCTTTATATTTGTTTAATATATTTTTACATGTACATTTTTCGTTTTTATATAATTTTGCTTTACAACAACTTAAAATTAAACGTCTTGTTATAAGTTCTTTTTGAGTTCTCATTGTTAGATTCATATTTATAATTCTTTTAACCAAATTATAAAAAAAAATTATATCATTTTTTTTATAATTTTTATACATTATATGATAAAAATCAATGTTTGAATTTTTAATTAGTAAAGTCGGCTCCCTCAGTTGCTACATCTCCTCTGGTTAATGAGAATAACCAGTTATTAGGTCCAGACCATTTAGGAACCACAAAATTATTTGCCCAATATTGAGCTGTAATTGGATAATCTGTGGTACTTCCGTTAATACCTGTCTCTTGTGTATTACATGTTGTACTCATTGGTACACCTTTTTCATTCCAATATTCCGAAGCTTGTCCGGCAGGAAATGCCTTCATATCTGTCTGTATGGGAGAAATAACAGGCCATTTGTTTCTCACACAAGATGGTTCCACAAATGGTGTTGTTGGTTGATTAAATGATGAACTTGATAAACTGGTACCTTTAATATTACCACATGTTGGTTCACCATTCTGTGTAATACATTGATTATTTGAGTTAATGACAGCATTAGTGTTATAAATTTTGACTGTATTAATATGTATTGATTTAATAGGGGGAATTTTATGAATATTAATTCCTTTAACACTTAATAGATCAGGACCACCACCAGTTGTGATAACTTCAGATGGAAGTGGAATTAATTGTTCAGGTTGTGGATATCCAATTTCAAATGTATTTTCTACACCAGAAGCACTCATACCAGGAGTTGTAACAGATGTACAAGTGATAGGTTCACTCTTTTCTGGACATTTGACAATATATTTAATAACATCTATATAAAGACGTATATCCATTTCTTCATTAGAATCGTTAACGAAAACATTATAAATGAAATTTTTATTCCCAGATTTATCTTCAAAAACAGTAATAGTATCTAAATATATTGACTTAAAATTATATCCAGTATTTTCATTTAATCTATCTAAAATAATTTTTGTAACTTGGTTAACTTCTTCTTTAAGTCTATTAGAAGAAGTTCCTTGAATAAATACTTCTTCTTTACATCTTGGACCAAGTTTAATTTTATCTTGATTAGATAAATTTTTGAGTGCAGATATTAATTTAAGATAGATAACTTGTGTTCTATTGGTATTTTCGTATAAGACGCATGCATCTTTATAAATATGTTGATTTTTTTGTTTTATATTTTGTTTAAATTTTTTTTCAGAATTATTTACGATATTTTTATTTTTTATAAAATTTTCATTAGTAAACGTGATAGCAAATAAGACGAAAAGTATAATAAGTAATATAAAATTTTGATTCATCTCTATATAAATATACCAGATATTAATTTTTTTTGAGTAATTTATTAATATTGTTTAAATTAGATTTCTTAACATTAACTTTTTTTACATCTTCTTTTAAAATAAATTTACCATCTTGGTATTTTAATAAAGGTATACTTAAAATTCTTTTATTAATTTTATCATACAAAATATCTTTTTTATATAATAGTTTTTTATTATTTACCAAATTTCTTAATTCATCTTTTATTTCATCCGTAAATGGAATATCATAATTTGTATTTTCTACTTCAAAAAAAATATCTAAAGATTTTAATTTATCATCAATTGATAATTTTCTCCAATCCAAATATTCTTCAGTGCTTTCTAAAATATTAAACATATCTGAAGTATTATCCATAATATCTGAAACAGAATCTTTTTTTTCAATATAAATATTACTTTTAAATTCTTTTTTTTGAATCATTTTATTAATTTTTCCTGTCATTTTATTAATCTCAATATTTATTTCTTTTTCTTTAATTTTATCATTTAATTGTTTAGCTTCTGTTTTTTGTGGTTCATATCCATATTTATTATACTCTTCATGAGTAATTTTGTTTAAATTATTACGTATACACTCTAAATTATCATTCATAAATATGTATATATATATATATTTATAGTTTTTATGTTTATATAGTATTTATAATTCAATTTTTTATCATTTATTAGATTTAATATAACAATAATGTCTTTCTTCTTTATCTGTTAATAAAAATTTTATATCTATATCCTGATTTATTAACAGATTATTATGAAATTCTTCTATTAATTTCAATCTGGGAGTTATTCCTCTTAAACTACCTTTAACTACCTTGCATCTGCGTTTATCAAATCTTTTCAAAGTATATATTGAAACATTGATATTAAAAATATTAACAAATGCAAATAATTCTGGTGCTGCACCCCATCTATCTTCAATATATACTTTTTTAATAATACTTTTTCCTTTATTTCTACCACTTTGATATACTTTACCGCTATCAACTTTAATAAAATCATTATCTCCAGCAAAAATTTTATATAAATTATTATATTCAAAAATATCATCAAAATCATGACAAAGTTTAACATAAGTTTCTAAAGTACATCCAAGATGTTCAATATGCATTTCTCTATTTTCCATAATCCATTCCCTGATTATTTGTTGTAATAAATAAGACATTTCTTTTTCTATCTTTTCATCCATATTTTCATTTTTATTTATTAAATCTATTAATTGATCTGTAAAATTACTCTCATGATTAATTATTACATTAGGAATATCGTATAAAGATAACGCCATACATCTGTATAAACATGCACCATCTCCATTAACATCATAAATGTCTAAATTTTTTAAAGGCAATGTAGCATCAATAAAATTTTTTTCCAATAATTTAACAACTTTATCATAATATAGTATATTATCTTGATGACCTTTTAGATGGCAATATTTTAGACATCCAATTCTTTTATTACTACAAAAATTATTATTTCTTAATTTAAATTGACAATTCATATAATTATAAAATATTCAAAATATATTTATAAAAATCAATTTTTTTAAATCAATGCTTTACCTTTTGCAACCTGTTCTCTACAAAGTGGACACTTATTACTATCTTCTAATAACCAATGTTTAATACATTTTTCATGAAAATAATGATCACATTTTAATAACATTAAATCATCATTATCATCATATTCTTCTAAACAGATATTACAATCAGTTGTTTTACATACATCACTATTTTTAAAATCTTGAAATTTAAGAATCTTTAATTGTGCAACCTCTTCATTTGTACAAACAATTTTAATATCTTCTAAATCAGGATTTGTAATTAAATTATTTAATGAATTTAAAAATAATTGTGCATACTCTTGGGAAGTACCTTGATTTGATGAACCCAAATTTGTTAATCCTTGTACAGACGGTTGTATATTATTTGACATTAATTGTGAAAATAATGTTGTCCATGGTGAAGTTTGTCCTCCTTCTTCTGTTACACTGCTACTATTCGATTGATTATTAAGATTAGATGAAGGTAGTTGTGCATAAGAAAGTTGTAAATAAGATGAACCATTATTTCCGGCAGTAATAGTTGTTACACCATTTGTATTAGATGTAGTCACATTAGAAAAATAATTATTTAAATTATCTGCATTTGGTTCATTACTATTGGTAGCATTATTATTCTGAGCAGCATTATTATTCTGAGTAGTTTCATTATTCTGGGGATTATTTAATATTTGTTCTTCAAGAATATCAAGAATATCATCTATATTTAACTGCGTTGATTGAGTTGATTGCGTTGATTGCATTGTATATGTATCTTCTTCTTCAGAATAACTTTCTTCTTCATCTTCATCATCTTCATCATTATTAAGATTTAGATTTTCATTTTGCAAATAGTTATTTAGTAAATTTAAAAAATTACTATTATTTGGTTGATTATTTGATGAATAATTTAGTGGATAATTTGGTGGATAATTGTATTGATTTTGTAATCTTCTTGCTAATCTTTCATCTTCTTTAGAGATAATATAATTATTATATTTATTAATAAATTCATTATTTTTATTTGATAAATCTCTGGATAAGATGTCAAAATATTTAATATTAAAATTTAAATTTTCAAAAGATGTATCTAAAGTGGCTTTATCAGAACCTAATACAATCCTTTCATTATCTTGAAGAATCATAATAATTTTTTCAATATCATAAATCATAATATTGCAAACATGTAATATTTTTTCAACAATATCTCCTAATAAAATACTTTTATCAACCTCCATTATTTTTTCATAATCGTTATATTTAATTTTAATTGTATTCATATATGGATAAGTATATTTTATTATATTATATAATATATTCACTTTTTTTATATATATTTAGAAAAGTATATAAAGATATAAATATAAGATTATATACAAACAGTTTAAAAATGAGAGATAATACAAATAACAATCAAGAATTTCAAGAAGTTCGTACAAGAAAACCACAAAATTTTCGTCCGAACAGACAAGATGTATTAAACAAAGTCGCTGCTGGCGATATTAATCCAGATGAGGCTGAAAAGCTTTTACGAAAACGTCTACCACCTCGTTTTGTAGTAACTCGTACTGGTGCAATTGCTCTATATAACCTACAACGTCACCCAATTGTATTGTATCCGGATCAATGGGATAAACTCTCTTCGCTAATTCGTAGAGATATTTTAGATAATTATATGAAGAAAAATGAGAATATTATTAAGAGAAGATATCCTACACAAAATCCGAATTATCAATCATCTGCTACATCAGACCAAGATACACCAGAGCAAGCTACATCAGACCAAGATACACCAGAGCAAGCTACATCAGACCAAGATACACCAGAAGAATAGTGGATATGTTTTTTTTATATTATCTAATTTTTGGATTAGATAATATATAATCTGACTAAGAAGTGTATAAATTTATATATGTGTATATAATATATATATGAATAAAAATAATTATCCACCGAGTATATTATTACCAGTAAAACGTGTTATAGCAATAGGAGATTTACATGGAGATTATAAAGCTACATTAGCCGTATTACGTAAATCCAAATTAATTGATTCAAAAAATAAATGGATTGGTGGTAAAACTGTTGTTGTGCAATTGGGTGATCAGGTTGATAGAGGTGGTAGAGGTGAAAATGTACCAGATGAAGATTCAGAAATTAAAATTATGAATTTATTTGATAGATTACATACACAGGCAAAACAGGTTGGTGGAGGAGTTTATTCATTATTAGGTAATCATGAATTGATGAATGTATTAGGTGATTTTTCTTATACAAGTGCAATGGGTATTAAACATTTTGGCAGTGAAGATAAAAGATTTGAACATTTTCAACCCGGTGGTAGAATAGCACAAAAAATGGGTAAAAATAGAAATGTTATTATGCGAATAGGTGATTGGGTGTTTGTTCATGGTGGAATAACACCCAGATTAGCTAAAAAATATAAAATATCTGAAATTAATGCTTTAATGCGTGCATATTTATTGGGACATGAAGAACTTGAAAACAATGGGTGTTTCAAAGAATTATTTTTAAATAATGGTAGCCTTTTATGGACAAGAAGATACTCAGAAGAAAATCCAGATTGTAAATCTTTAAATTTAACATTACAACATTTAGGTGCAAAAAAATTAGTAGTAGCACATACACCACAAGATAATATAAACTGTAAATGTAGAGGTTCAGTTTGGAGAATAGATGTAGCAATGTCTCAAGCTTTTGGTAAAAGAAAAGGTAATGAAAGGATAGAAGTTTTAGAAATTTTAGATAATGGTAAACAAATAAATATTATTTAAAATTAATAAAATATAAAAATTATTCTAAATAGTTTTTGTTTCAAGAAGAACGCTTTTTATTTTCCGAATATTCAATATAAGCCAAATAAGCAAAACTTAATGATCCTATAATTGTACCAACTACCGAATACCAACCATGTGGTTCTGTAAAAGCAACACATATTTGATTAGGAATTCTTAGAATTAACATTAAAGTTAACCCTATAGCTAATGATGGTGAAAATGGTTTACCATTCTTCACATTATCAATTTGGTGAAAAGTACCATAAATGGCGACAAAAAGAGCAAGTACATGGAGATATCCAGTATATTTCATCATTTTAGGTGAACACTTCATATAATTTATATAATTTATATAAAGATTAAAAATAAAGATTAAAAATAAAGATTAAAAAATAAAGATAAATATAAACTTTTTAAGAAAAAAATTAATTCTTAAAAAGTTTTTTACTCTACTTCAAAAAAAATTTAAGCAGAAGCTTTTTGGAAATGAACCTTCATGTAACGTTGAAGGTTAAAGTATGTAAGGACTTCTTCGCTTGGTACATTAAGAAGTGCTCCAAGTTTGGCATCTGGAAGAATAATCTTCTTGTTTTCCGGGTTATAAATTTCATGTTCCTTAACATAAGTTGTAATTTGTTTAGTTACATCTGTGCGTGCAAGTTGAGTGTCTAATGGTACTCCAAGGAATTCACAAAGTTCAGATGAAAGACCAGTCGGTTTAGCAAATCCACTTGGTGCTCTCTTTGGCTTATCGCCATCAACTCCCTTTTTTTTGCGTCCGCGAGAAGACTTTTCAAGATCACGATGTTCCTTAGCAACATGTTTTTGAAGTCCCTTTACTTGAGCGGTAAGTTCCTTAACATGTTTTTGAACTGCGTTAAGTGCAGCGAGAACTGCAGTAAATTCATCATTTACTGATGGTACACTTGTCGATTCAGTTGATGTCGTTGAGGTTGATTCAGTCACAGGTGCAGGTGTTTCAGTTGGTGTTACAACTTGTTCTTGTGCAAGTTCTGCTTGAACAGGGGTTGATTCTACTGGTTCAGATTTAGTTTGTTTAGTTGTTCCAGTTTTTTTTACAACTTTTTTGACTGTGGAAGATTTTGTTACTTTAGTGGGCATGTTTTTGTTTATGATTATATTAATGTGTTATTTCTTTATATACTTTTATAATTAAATAAATAAATATAAAAATTGAGGTCATAATTCTTACTAAAAATAATTATAAATAATTATAAATAATTATAAATAATTATAAAAAAATATAAAAAATTATAAAAATAAAAACGCAAAAAAATATTATTAATTTTTTTTTCATTTGTAAAAATATTTAATTAAAGAATAAAAAAATAGTGATATAATATAGTATGATGACTAAATTATATAATAAAAAAGGTGGTAATGTAAATTCATCTGAGTTATCTTCTACAAATAAAACAAATGGTTTACAAAATATTTTTAAAGAAGATTTTAAATCTAATACGTCTATTGCTTATTTTGCTATTATTACGATCATTATGTTAATGGTTCTTTTTTTTAGTTTTAAAGAAATGAATAAAATGAAAGCGGATAGAAGAACTAAAACTATATTTATTGTTATATTAATTTCCGTATATATTCTTTTTATAGGATTTCCAAATTTAAAATGGAATTTAGAAAGTATTTTTGTAATAATATTAGCATTATCAGTTTTATTGGGTATAATATCATTTTTAATTATTTATTATGGAAATGATGTTTGTACATATATTGAAGATAGTAGCGAAAGTACTATAAAAAATATTGAAGTTAAGATATTATTATTAATAGGTATATTTGTAGTAATATATTTAGGAATTTATAATAAAAATGATTATTATATGTGGTCTATTTATGATACTATTAGATTTATTATTATATTGATTATTTTAAGGATAATTTATTTTTATGTTAAAAAATATAATCTATCATATTATAAAACTATAACTGATATATTAACTGTTATTATTTTATATTTTAATGGTAAAAGAATGTACAGAATATTAAATCTAAAAATACCTCCTATTAGTGTACCAAAAAACTTAAAATCTGTTGATTATTAAAGATCATCGTGTAATTTTTTTAAAGTTTTATAAGTATCATTCAATATTTTAGAGCAAAAAATAACCATATCAGCGCATAATTTATCTCCTTTCATTTTATGACATTCATTTGTATTTGTTTTTAAAACTTTTAATGTAAATGCAATACAATGTTTAATATTAGGTGATCTATTAATAATAAACATTTTACATAATTCAGTAGTATCCATTGTTTCTAAACAGGCACGTATTACATTATTTGTTAAATGTTGATTAGGTGATTGTAAACATTGACTAACAGTTACTTTACATGATTCTTTAGTTTTATCTAATTGATCAAAAGCTTTTAGTAATAAATTTTCAAGTTGTTTATCCGTGAGTTTCATTATATATAATATATAATGAAAATTTTTTTAATAAATATATAAATATCTTTTCAATATTTTATTAATCGTTGAATAAGTTTTACAAATTCCACCTATATCAGATAATAATGGATTCACCTCCGTAATATCTAAATTTGACATTTTATTAATCGAATTATGATTAGCCCAAGATAATAAATAAGATACATCTGAAGGAGAAATACCATTGTCTACCGGAGTACCAGTTGAAGGTATATACACAGGATCCATTGAATCTACATCTAATGAAACATGAAATTTATATTTTTTATTTTCTAAATTCCATTTTTTTTTAATATCTTTTGTGATATTTTTAATACCATTTTTTATAACATCATCTGCAGTATAAACTAAAAGACCCTTTTTTTTTAATTCTTCTAAAAGATTTTTTTCAAAATTATCTAAACAACGAACACCAATATAAGCAAAATCTTTTGGATCAATATAAACTTCTTCCAATCTTGGATCTTTACTAATTCCAAATAAATATGAAACAGGCATTCCATGACAATTTCCAGATAAAGATGAAGTTGGTGTGTTTATATCAGGATGTGCATCAATCCAAATAACTTTAAGATTATGATACAATTTTTTTGCAGCGATAATAGTACCATAACTAATAGTATGATCACCACCAAATGTAATTAAGGTTGAATCTTTAATTGTATTTGTAAAAATATTATTCCCTAAAATATGTGAACCATAAATAGGATCTGTAAAATATTCATCAGATCTAAAATCAATAACATTCTTTTGATATTCATCATTTGACATAACATGATGTAAAGCAGAAAGAAATGGAGTAAATCCGTATTCAACACCTTTTTTATTTTGTCCTTGATGACATCCAGCAATAGAAATAGTAAATTTTTTTGACATTATAATTAGTAATAATAAAAAATCTTTAAATATATTTTTATTCAATCCATTTATATGGACCTTTTCCTTGAACATCTACTTCATTTTTATATGGTTCTACATTAACTGTAGAACGTTTACCATAAACTATCCAACTAAATTCTCCTGTATCACCATAAACAGTAAATTTATTATTTTTAACTCTACTTGCACTTATTAAATTATGTTTACCATTATAAATTGGTGTAATATGAACTGTAAAATTTGTAGCTAACTCATCAACATAATTTGGTAATGATATTTCAACATTGCTATTATCTTCTTTAATTTCAGCTTCTCCGCGATAATAAACACCAGATTCAGGTCCTTCAAGACAAGCATGAACTAAATATTTTTCTTTATCAATTGGATGTTCAATAATAAAAGATTTAGCTGTATTTGCAACAATTTCTCCACTACCACTATTCCAGAATAATGTTCCACTATTAATGGGTCCTGTTGGTCCTGTTACACCTCTAAATGGACCTATTATTCCTGATGGACCTTGTGGTCCAGTCATACCTTTCATACCACAAGGATCTTTTTTCTTAATTTGTAATTTTGAATCTACACATCCAACTGGTATATAAGAATATACTGATCCATTTGATGAATTATTAGGGGCACCAACAATTGAACCATAAGAACCTATTGCAACTGATCTACCAAATTCATCACTAATATCACCATCAAATGCAATTAATTTTTCTGTTTGAATCCATACACCATCATTATTAGTAAAAATATAAGCTGATCCTGAATCTTGCCCTTTATCATCATCTAAATTAGCGCCAACAATAGCAGTATTACCACTAATTGCAACTGATGTACCAAATTGATCAAATTCATCGCCATCAGATGCTGTTAGTTTTTGTGTTTGAATCCATGTTCCTCCATTATTAGTAAAAATATAAACTGATCCTGAATCACCCCCTTTATCATCATCGCCAATAGCACCAATAATAACAGTATTGCCACTAATTGCAATTGATCTACCAAAATAATCATCTTCTTCACCATCATCAGCGGTTAATTTTTGTGTTTGAATCCATGTTCCTCCATTATTAGTAAAAATATAAGCAGAGCCTGAAGCACTCCCTTTATCATCATCTAAATAAGCACCAACAATAGCAGTATTGCAACTAATTGCAACTGATCTACCAAAATAATCATCTGGTGCACCATCAGATGCTGTTAGTTTTTGTGTTTGACTCCATGTTCCACCATTATTAGTAAAAATATAAGCAGAGCCTGAAGCACTCCCTTTATCATCATCTAAATAAGCACCAACAATAGCAGTATTGCAACTAATTGCAACTGATCTACCAAATATATCATTTTCATCACCATCATCAGCAGTTAGTTTTTGTGTTTGACTCCATGTTCCATCATTATTAGTAAAAATATAAGCAGAACCTGAATCATTCCCTTTATCATCATCTTGATAAGCACCAACAATAGCAGTATTGCCACTAATTGCAACTGATCTACCAAAATAATCATCTTCTTCACCATCATCAGCGGTTAATTTTTGTGTTTGAATCCATGTTCCTCCATTATTAGTAAAAATATAAGCAGAACCTGAATTACTCCCTTTATCATCATCTAAATAAGCACCAACAATAGCAGTATTACCACTAATTGCAACTGATCTACCAAAATAATCAATTTTATCACCATCATCAGCAGTTAATTTCATAGTATTATAATTATCATAAGAGTACTCTATTTCATGAATAAATTTAACTTCTGCAGTTTCATCAGGATATAAAATTACATCATATTCTATATCTGTATTAATGACACATTGTGTATTACATTTATTATCACATTTATTATCACAACAACTATTACTAATACATTTTTTATATTGTTCATTTAATCCATCAAAAATATAAGCTGATCCTTTATCATCATCTTGATTAGCACCAATAATAACAGTATTACAACTAATTGCAACTGATCTACCAAAAAAATCATTATCATCACCATCATCCGCAGTTAATTTTTGTATTTGATTCCATGTTCCACCATTATTAGTAAAAATATAAGCTGATCCTGAATTATCCCCTTTATCATCATCTAAATAAGCACCAACAATAGCAGTATTACCACTAATTGCAACTGATCTACCGAATTCATCATTTATATCACGATCATCAGCGGTTAGTTTTTGTATTTGACTCCATGTTCCACCATTATTTGTAAAAATATAAGCTGATCCTTTATCATCATTAAAATTAGCACCAACAATTGCTTTATTACCACTAATTGCAACTGATCTACCGAATTGATCATCCATTGCACCATCATCTGCGATTATTTTTTGTATTTGAATCCATGTTCCACCATTATTAGTAAAAATATAAGCAGAACCCATTGTATTATATTGATTAGCGCCAATAATAGCATTATTACCACTAATTGCAACTGATATTCCAAAACGATCACCATTATCACCATCAGATGCTGTTAGTTTTTGTGTTTGAGTCCATGTTCCGCCATTATTGGTAAAAATATAAGCTGATCCTGAAGCACTCCCTTTATCATCATCTAAATTAGCGCCAACAATAGCAGTATTACAACTAATTGCAACTGATGTACCAAAACGATCACCATCATCACCATCAGATGCTGTTAGTTTTTGTGTTTGACTCCATGTTCCACCATTATTGGTAAAAATATAAGCTGATCCTGAAAAAAACCCACTATCATCATCTAAATTAGCACCAACAATAGCAATATTACCACTAATTGCAACTGACCAACCAAAATTATCACCTTCTGCACCATCATCAGCAGTTAATTTTTGTGTTTGACTCCATGTTCCTCCATTATTAGTAAAAATATAAGCAGAGCCTGAAGCACTCCCTTTATCATCATCTAAATAAGCACCAACAATAGCAGTATTACCACTAATTGAAACTGATAAACCAAATTCATCACCAAATGTTTCATCATCATCAGCAGTTAATTTTATTGTCTCTCTAAAAGGTTTTGTAACAGTTGAACAAAAGTTTCCTGATACTGCATCTATTGTTTGTAAATCTCCCATTACATTGTAAATTGCACATTTACCTGTTGTATTTTCTATTGTAAAACATTTGTTGTCATTGGAAACATTCACAGAAGATATAATATCACATTCATCATTAGGAAGTATGGGTATATCATATGGAATATCTTGTTTAACAGATAAAGCACATTTATTCTTATACTCACGAGACATATAATCTATAACTGAATCACATACACCAGTTGGACCTCTTGGACCAGTAGCACCAGTAGTACCACCTGCGGGTCCTTTATCTCCAGTCATACCTTTTGATCCTTGTGGACCTGTCATACCTTGCGGACCTTGTGGTCCTGTCATTCCAGTTGATCCACCTCTTGGACCTGTTGCCCCTTTTATACCTTGAGGACCTGTTGGACCAGTAATACCTTTGCTACCAGTTAATCCTTGATTACCTTGTGGTCCAGTCATACCTTTCATACCACAAGGATCTTTTTTCTTAATTTGTAATTTTGAATCTACACATCCAACTGGTATATAAGAATATACTGATCCATTTGATGAATTATTAGGGGCACCAACAATTGAACCATAAGAACCTATTGCAACTGATCTACCAAATTCATCACTAATATCACCATCAAATGCAATTAATTTTTCTGTTTGACTCCATGTTCCTCCATTATTCGTAAAAATATAAGCTGAACCCATTGCGTCATCTAAATTAGCACCAATAATAGCAGTATTACCACAAATTGCAACTGAATAACCAAATTGAACAAAATCTTTGCCATCAGATGCAGTTAGTTTTTGTGTTTGAATCCATGTTCCACCATTATTGGTAAAAATATAAGCTGATCCTGAATTACTCCCTTTATCATCATCTAAATAAGCACCAATAATAGCAGTATTACAACTAATTGCAACTGACCAACCAAATTCATCACCTAATGCACCATCATTTGCTGTTAGTTTTTGTGTTTGAATCCATGTTCCACTATTATTGGTAAAAATATAAGCTGAGCCTACATTATCTGCTGGAGCATTAATATCATCTAAATAAGCACCAATAATAGCAGTATTACAACTAATTGCAACTGACCAACCAAATTCATCACCTAATGCACCATCATTTGCTGTTAGTTTTTGTATTTGAATCCATGTTCCACCATTATTTGTAAAAATATAAGCTGAGCCTATATTAACATTATTACCACTCGGAGCACCAACAATAGCAGTATTACAACTAATTGCAACTGAATAACCAAATTGATCATCAGCAACACCATCCATAGCTGTTAATTTTTGTGTTTGACTCCATGTTCCTCCATTATTAGTAAAAATATAAGCTGAACCTGAATCTTGCCCTTTATCATCATCTGAATAAGCACCAATAATAGCAGTATTACCACTAATTGCTACTGACAAACCAAATTGATCACCATCTTCACCATCCGATGCAGTTAGTTTTTGTGTTTGAGCCCATGTTCCTCCATTATTAGTAAAAATATAAGCTGAACCTGAATCATTATTATTATCACTATCATTAAAAGGAGCACCAACAATAGCTGTATTACCACTAATTGCAACTGATCTACCGAATCGATCACCAACGTCACCATCCATAGCTGTTAATTTCATAGTATTATAATTATCATAAGAGTATTCTATTTCATGAATAAATTTAACTTCTGCAGTTTCATCAGGATATAAAATTACATCATATTCTATATCTGTATTAATGACACATTGTGTATTACATTTATTATCACATTTATTATCACAACAACTATTACTAATACATTTTTTATATTGTTCATTTAATCCATCAAAAATATAAGCTGATCCTTTATCATCATCTTGATTAGCACCAATAATAACAGTATTACAACTAATTGCAACTGATCTACCAAAATAATCACCTTCTTCACCATCATCCGCAGTTAATTTTTGTATTTGATTCCATGTTCCTCCATTATTAGTAAAAATATAAGCTGATCCTGAATTACCCCCTTTATCATCATCTAAATAAGCACCAACAATAGCAGTATTACCACTAATTGCAACTGATCTACCGAATTCATCACCATCTTCACGATCCAATGCAGTTAGTTTTTGTGTTTGAATCCATGTTCCACCATTATTTGTAAAAATATAAGCTGATCCTTTATCATCATTAAAATTAGCACCAACAATTGCTTTATTACCACTAATTGCAACTGATCTACCGAATTGATCAAATTCATCGCCATCAGATGCTGTTAGTTTTTGTGTTTGAATCCATGTTCCTCCATTATTAGTAAAAATATAAGCTGATCCTACATTATCTGCTGGATTATCATCATCTAAATAAGCACCAATAATAGCAGTATTACCACAAATTGCTACTGATACTCCAAAAGAATCACCTGGTGCATCATCAGATGCAGTTAGTTTTTGTGTTTGACTCCATGTTCCACCATTATTTGTAAAAATATAAGCAGAACCTGAATTACTTCCTTTATCATCATCGAAATAAGCACCAACAATAGCAGTATTACAACTAATTGCAACTGAATAACCAAAAAAATCATTATCATCACCATCAGATGCTGTTATTTTTTGTATTTGATTCCATGTTCCTCCATTATTAGTAAAAATATAAGCTGATCCTGAAAAAGAACCATTATCATTATCTAAATCAGCACCAATAATAGCAGTATTACCACTAATTGCTACTGACCTACCAAATTGATCACCTTCTTCACCATCATTAGCTGTTATTTTTTGTGTTTGGCTCCATGTTCCTCCATTATTGGTAAAAATATAAGCTGATCCTGAAGCACTCCCTTTATCATCATCTGAATAAGCACCAATAATAGCGGTATTACCACTAATTGAAACTGATAAACCAAATTCATCATCAAATGTTTCATCATCATCAGCAGTTAATTTTATTGTCTCTCTAAAAGGTTTTGTAACAGTTGAACAAAAGTTTCCTGATACTGCATCTATTGTTTGTAAATCTCCCATTACATTGTAAATTGCACATTTACCTGTTGTATTTTCTATTGTAAAACATTTGTTGTCATTGGAAACATTCACAGAAGATATAATATCACATTCATCATTAGGAAGTATGGGTATATCATATGGAATATCTTGTTTAACAGATAAAGCACATTTATTCTTATACTCACGAGACATATAATCTATAACTGAATCACATACACCAGTTGGACCTCTTGGACCAGTAGCACCAGTAGCACCAGTAGTACCACCTGCTGGTCCTTTATCTCCAGTCATACCTTTTGATCCTTGTGGTCCTGTCATACCTTGTGGTCCTGTCATACCAGTTGATCCTTTATCACCTGTCATACCTTGTGGTCCTGTCATACCTTGTGGACCTGTCATACCAGTTAATCCTCCTCTTGGTCCTGTAACCCCTGTAGATCCTTTTGAACCAGTCACACCTTTTGGACCTATTGTTCCTTGTAATCCACGAGGACCCGGTGGACCAATTGGACCTCTACAACAATCTGTATTTGAGACGAATCCAATATTTTTACTCATTTATATAATTAATCAATAAAAATATTTAATAAAAATTAAATTAAATTACATAGCTAATTGTACAATTACCTATCATATTATACATAGTATTCTGACCTGTAAAATTTCCAAATTCATTCGTAAAACTGATTGTTCCATTCATTCCTCCTCCTATTGTTAAAGTACCAAACTTTTCTAAACCATTGTCTTTAATTTTAACCATTGTTGTCACATCGTGTGATGGTCTAAATAACATATCTAAAACACCACCATCTGTTTCAAATTTATTAGATGATTTCACACCAGGAATAATATCTCCGGATGTATTTATAGTTATTGTTATTACATTATCTATTTTAGTTGCTTTATAAGTTGTTGTTGGGTTAGGATTATAACCTGGATTAGTAGTGTAAGTAAAAACTCCAGTAATTGTTTGTCCAGATATTTCATTATTTGTAACAACTTTATTACAATCTTTTTCTTTAGCAACACAAAATTTACCTGTTGGATTCCACAATAAACTATTGCTATCACATGCTATTCCCACATTTCTTAACAATCTCAAATTTTTATAACAATAATTGACAATTGATTCTGTATCACAATCATAATAATATGACATCCCAGGAATAAATGTTTTATCATCAAATGTAATCTCACCATTAAATTGAACACATACTTGATTATTATTCAATATTTCCTTTACAACACCTATCATTTTAGCACTTTGTGCCTCGTTTACTATCTTACTAACAAATATCTCACCAGTTGTACTACCTTTTCCTTCAATACCTATCATATTATCTGGCGGATCTAAATAAATAATATTATCATTTGTTGAATCACTTTCACCTGCTAAAAATACATTACCACTACTATCTACAGATACAGATGGGCAAAAATTATTATTTTCACCATAAACTTGTATCACCCAATCCCAACATCCATATGCATTCAATTTACCTAACCAAACATATTTTTTATTACCTATATTAATTAAACTTTCACCAAGTGTACCATCAATATTATAAAATTCTAAATCACCAATTGCATCACCACTTACATAAATAAAACCATTCCCATCAACATCTATACTTGTAATATTTTTTTCACCTGTCAGTGTAGTTAATACAATACTTGTTGCCCAATACCACATACCATTATTACTTATTTTACTAATATAAATACTATTTTTATTATTACCTGTAATTGCTAAACTATTATCAGAATTGTAAAATTCAGGTACTACTGTTTCATTAGAAATAAAACCAAGGTATAAATTACAATCCACATCATTTGTCATAATAGCACCATCTGAATTTCCATCTATATTGGTTATTCTTGTATTCCATTCCCAACTTCCTGTAAAACATAGTTTACCTATCCATAATTGTTCTAACGTTTCTAAAACCCCAGTTTGGTCTATTTGATCATCTTTATTATAATAAATAGGTTGATTACCTATTCCACTAACATAAGAATTACCGGCTCCATCTGTCATTATATTACTATTTTTTTGATCAAAAGATCCATTAACTCTTGTAATCCAGTTGACAGAACCATCGCCAGAATAAAGTGTAATTAAAACCTGTTTATGAGAACTTGTTGATAAAATATATGGATTTTGATCACTATCATAAATAGTTGCGACTACATTTTCATTTACATCACTAACTACATATAAATTGTCACACATATCTACAGAAATTTTTGGTTGCGGATTATTTGTATCCGAAAATTGAATCTCTGTTGCCCATAACCAAATGCCTGCACCATTTAATTTACTAATAAATGTTCTATCAAGATTTACACCATTTAATTCTAAACCTATAGAACTATCATAATTATAAAAAATAAGAGGAGAATTATCTCCACTTTGTTGTCCTGTCAAATATAAACTTCCTAAGCACCCAACTGTAATTTCAGGATCTATATCATTTTCATTACTATCTATTGCAACAACATATTCCCAACATCCATGACTATTAATTTTACCAGCGAATATATACTTATTTGAAAAACTCTGCATCATAAAATTATTTGGACCAGGTGTCTCATCTGAATTATAAAATTTAGGCAAAATTGTTGAGTCTGTACATCCTGCAACAAATGCTTTTCCACATTTATCTGAAACTATTTTTGGACTTTTATCATTATTCGTACTACTTATTCTGGATGACCATTCCCATTTATCACATAAAAGTTTGTGTACTGTATTTGAAAATGGTTTACTTGCATCAAATGTTACAAGATCACCTACTGATATTTCTTCATTCCATCTACTCTCAACATTATAAATTTTACAATTATTATCATCATCTGACTTACAACAATCTAATGGTACCCATCCATCACAAGTGTAACCTTCGAAATTTTTACCATTAAATCTTATCGTACCTTTAATTTCAACATCAGTATTACCAATATTGATACCTTTACATATTGCAACACTTCCATTTACTTTTAATGCTGCTAAAATATTATTACATGGTGGTAATAAATCAAGAGATGGTAAACATTTTTCATTACATAAAGCATTCATAATATCATCATCATTATTAACAGGTAATGCCGGATTAATTTCAAATAGATCTTGATCAGAATTAATTTTTAAATTTGTAAACTGTACATTTTTTGGATAACTGGTCATATGTATATATAATTATAATATAAAAACTTTATATATTTAACAAAACTAAGTATAATATTTTTAAAAATAATATTACCTTACTATATAGTATTATGCCGGGTGCTGAATTACAATTAGGTGCATATGGTGAACAAGATCATTATTTAACTGGTAATCCTCAAATAACATATTTTCAAGCTGTTTATAAACGATATACAAATTTTGCAATTGAAAATATTGAAGAAGTATTGATAGGTGAACCTATTTATGGTGGTAAGTCTTATGTTAATTTAGGTAAATATGGTGATTTAATTAATAGAATATATTTGGATGTACAATTACCTGCATTAAATCCTGATAATGATCCAGATTTTGCAATTAGTTGGATTAATTCTATAGGACATGCTTTAATACAAAAAGTAGAGATAGAAATCGGTGGTAATATCATAGATACTCAATATGGTGTTTGGATGGAAATATGGGATGAATTAACATTACCTGTAGAAAAAAGATTTGGATATTATGATATGATTGGTAAACATGATTATTTTAATGTTACTATGCAACAAGGCGCATTACATCTACGAATACCATTAAAATTCTGGTTTTGTAGAAACGTGGGACTTTCTTTACCTATTATTGCATTGCAAAATCATACTGTTAAATTGATCTTTACTTTCAGAAAATTTGAAGAATTATGGATTTCAAGTACAGCAGATCTTTTACCTATTGAACAATGTTTCCAAAATTGTAAACAATGTGATAAAACTTGTACAGCTAAAGAACATTTTAGTATTATTAGTGCAAGTGTATTTGTAGATTATATATATTTAGAAGAAAATGAGAGAAGGTGGTTTGTTAATAATAAACATCAATATTTGATAGAACAGGTGCAAAGTAATTTAGTATCTGTTAATTTAACATCAATTAATAATGTTATTGAATTAAATTTCAATCACCCTGTCAAAGAGTTGATTTGGGTTATTAGAGATTGTGAATTTATTAAAAAAGTTGGAGGTGGTGGTAATGAATGGTTCAATTTCTCAAATCATCCTAATTATATAGATCTACCAAAAGAAGATCCTATGGATGAAGCAATTTTATATTTTGAAGGCAATTACAGATTCTGGCCTGCCAGAAAAGCTAAATATTTTAGAGAAGTACAACCTTATAAAAGACATCATAATATACCAGATAATTTTATTTATGTTTATTCTTTTGGTCTAAATCCAGAAGAACATCAGCCATCGGGGACTTGTAATTTTAGTAGATTGGATAATGTTCAATTAAATGTTAAAATAATAGAAGGATTAACAGATCCGGAGATAATCATCTTTGCACCAAATTACAATATTTTGGAAATTGAGTATGGTATGGCTGGATTAAAATATGCTAATTAAAAAATAAAATATATATTATTTATATAGATGAATAGTAACCCAACCAGTAGTAATGAAAATAATAATAGTGGAAAGAATTCTAAGAATAATAAAAAGAAAAAGTGTAAAGCTTTACCAGAATTTAATGATGAAACTAATAAAAAAAAAGACCTTATTGATACATTAATTAATATGAATGGTAACTTATTTGGAAACAAAAATGGAACAAGAGTTGTAACTGCATTATTAAAAATTATAAATGATGAACAAGAAACATTGAAAGAGAGACAAGAAATTATAAAAGATTGTTTGTATTATTACAATGATATTTTAGATAATTATTATGATGAAAGCATTAAAATAAAAAATTTTCAAAAAATAGCTGAATCATTAGGTCTTGGTAAAAATAAACAACCGGCGCAAATTTTTAACTAAATCAATCAATATACTGTATCAAATGTGGTAAAGCATTTGCTGCTGGTAAAGAAACCTCTACCAGTGCAGTCAACATTAACATGGCTCCCAATTTTTTTTCATTAATATCTATGCCTTCAGTTACAAATCTTTCAAATTCATCCAAAATAATATTCTGTAATTGTCTTTTTTGATTATTTTTTAAATAATGAATATACTCTATTGAAATTGTAAAAGCAGAACCACCTATAACAATTTTACTTTTCTGTTCAGGTGTTAATTGAGACCTATAGTTCCAAACATCTTCTGCCTTTTTATATAGACTCTTCAACTGTTTTATATTCAGATCTTCAAACCATCTATGATCTGTATAATTATCAAGCATGTCAAATTTATGAAATATATCTATCATTCTATGAGTAAATGCTTGGTCAGCAGTAACTTTATCTTGTTCAAAATCAACATTTATACCTCTCTTTTTAAGATAATTAATTTTATTAACATATTTATCAATAGCTTCCTGTGTAATTGGAAATTGTGTATATGGGTTAGTTGGATTGTGACTTGCTAAAATATTAGTAAATGTTCTAATATCAAAGCAGTATGTGTATCCATTGGGATCTATAATATCAAAAAAATATTTTAATGGTATATCATGTTTATCTTCAATAGTATATAAATCGTAGTCGTTAATGCATTTATTTCTTCGTTTATTAAAATAATTTTTGATAATTCTTTGAGATTTAACCACTTTATCAATATTTTTTGCATAGTATGCCCTTTTTTGATAATATTTGAAAAGGTGACTGTACATACTTCTTTTAGTTTTATCAATTAATGGTTCCATTTCAGTAGAGTTTAAAGTATTAATAGTATGTCGTAAATTTGGTACTGTAAGGTCATTAAGATTACTACAATTAAATATTTCCATTAGATTATATACTTTCTTTTGCAAAACATCTCGTTTGATGGTTACATTATTAGTATCAATAACTTTTATATTTTTATGTAAAATTTTAATGCCATTGGTTACATCATTTGTACTATTTATACTATTTGTTAATATTGTATTAATTCTACATACATTTTTAGATCGTCCATGAATACCACAATAGTCAGAACCAAGTTTTTTTAAATGTGGACACTGTGTTTTACATGTTTTATTTTTAATCGACATACATTTTAATGGATCAATATTGATTTCTGTCATTTAAAGTTCTCTATATAATTATATATAGTTAATTTTCTCAAATATTATTTTTTCATTTTTTTGTATATTTTTATTATTTTATTATATTTAGGTTATCTTTTATAATAAGATAAATATTAATTTAATCATTTTGTATACATTATTAATGCAATTATTTAATACCTAACATATTTAAAGATATAATAATATATATATATTATAAAAAAAACTGAAAAAACTTTTGAGCTAAATGAATTCTTCAAATACACCAAATAAAGCTAACGTCATGTCTAAACAAACACAATCAACTAACCAAACAGGAAACGGAGGAGTTATCCGAGTTAACGAATTTAGTGCAAGTGATTACAGAATGACTACACCGCAAAAAAAAAACAATAGACTTATCACATATCTTCTAAAAGAAGATGACCCTGTATACATTGAGTCTCCATGGCTTAGAGCACCATTTGGTGTAACAAATTTCGAAGCCAAGAGTACTGGATCTAAGGAATGGTCTATTAACATTTCAGCTCCATCAGTTGATGATCGTAGCGAAGAAAGCGAAACCATTAACCAATGGTTTAGTGAATGGTCTAATCTGGATGATTTTTTAGTAGAAAAAGGAGTTGAATTTCAGGAAACGATTTTTGGAAAAGGTAAGAAATCAAAAGAAGTTGTACAAGCTCTTTATACAACAGTTGTAAAGGGTCAAGATTCTGGATATCCAGTAAGACTTCAACCTAAGATTCAAAAGGCACGTGATCCAAATGATAAACAGAAGGTTCTTGATGATACCCCTGATGTTATTGTATATGAAAAGGGATCTGCTACTCCAACTGAATTTGAAAACTTTGAAGAACTTGCAGAACTTGTACCAAAGAATAGCATGGTGAAGGTTATTCTTCAGCCTAAGATTTGGTGCATTAGTGGTAAATTCGGACTTAGTCTCCGTGTGCTTCAATTGCTTGTTCAACGTAGAAACTCCAGTGTTCCATCGGGATATGCATTTAGCGATGCAGTAGATGAGGAACAGGAGGATTCGGATGTTGAAGAACAAGAAGATTCAGATGCAGTTGAACAAGAGGATTCAGATGCTGAAGAAGTAGAAGAAGCAAGCGAGGAGGAAGTTGAAGAAGAGGACTAAATAATGTTAGATTTTATTTGAATTTATAAAAATAAGCTTTTTATGAAAAAGCTTGACCAAAAAACTAAATAAGCTTTTTATGAAAAAGCTTGACCAAAAAACTAAATAAGCTTTTTATGAAAAAGCTTGACCAAAAAACTAAATAAGCTTTTCATATCCATAATAAATTGATATGAAAAACATGACTTAAAAAAACTAAATAATCTTTTATAATTGCAATTATAATACAATTAAAATGTATAATGATACATAAAATATTCATTTTTACCTTTATAGCTGAAAGGAACATTAATAATCTTATCTATTCCTTCATCTAAATTTGGTGCCTGATATCTCTTATTATAAACTCTATATGCAACTTCTGGTATTTTATCTACTTTACCACTGCTCTTCATCACTCGCATATGATTCAAATGCTTACTCAACAGTTCTGGTATATCCATCATATAGACAGTTACATGTAAATCATTCTTTTTTGCAATTTTAATATAATCTTCTCTACTCTTTCTATCTGGATGGGTATTATCAATCCAAACACTTTTACCACTTTTAATTGCTATATTTACTTTCTTCAAACAGGAAGCTTGAGTTTTACACACATCTCGATTGATATACTCATAATTGTTAAAAGTTGGACATTCTAATATTTCTTTGGAAAATACACTTTTACCACTACCCTGGCGTCCTATTACCATAATCATTTCCGGTTTCTTAGATGGTTCAACCTTGAGGTGGTGTTTACTTTTACGTAATTTATCTAAATCTAAATCAGTGTGATAAATACTTTTAGATTGATATTCAACATCTTTTTCACCAACTAATTTAAAAATATTTTCTGGTATTTCAAACTTTACACCAATATTATGTGCAAAGTTAATATCTGCATCACTGAAATCCTTCTTCTTGCCTTTCATCCATCCCTTTTCACGACCTGCTGCATCTCCACAATAAAAAGAGTGCTTATAATCTACCTTTATTTTAGTTAATTCTAAAAATAATTGCCACATACCTGTCATTGGCTTCCTATAATTATCATCTGCAGTTGAAATAAATATATCAAAATCTATATTTAATGCTTTCTGAATATTTCTGATTTTATCAAAGAAATCTTGTTCATTAATTTTACCTTTTGTTGGATTTAATAAATATCGTTGATTAGTAAAGACAACTATTTTATAACAATTATTGTAACATTCATACAATACATTTTTCACGTTGTCATTCCAAAATACCCAATCATCCTTATCAATAGGAAATGTCTTACCACTTTTGGTTGTAATAATAGTTGAATCTAAATCAAATGCTGCAACTTTATTGAATGTATCTTGATGAGAAGATAAAGAGTAAATAACTGTATTTTTTATATGAAATTCCATGTTTTTATAATTTATATAATTATATATCTTTATATAATTTACAATTATTATTTATTAAGATTTTAGCATTATTCTCATCATATAGAACATATTCCCCACTAATTAAACATCTCTTCATTAATTCTGTAAATTTATACCATTCCATATATTTTATACTTTTATTTTTATAATCAATTTTACTACCAACAGGTGGTAGGATAAAATAATATAATTTATCAGTTCTAACAAACAATTCAGTACCATGAAATGGATCAGAGTTATAAAATAATCTCACTATTTTATGTCCTGTTTTATTCTCCCATAATTCAAAACCTAAATATGAATTAAATCCTGGGATAGTCCAATTTTTTAATCCTAAATAAGATAATAGACTGGCTAATAGAGTATCATGTGCAAAAAGTAAATATGCAGAACTTTTAGGATTAGAGAGCCAATTAATAATATCTCCTGGAATTGTTCCAGATGTTAAACAATTAATGTGGGGATCTCTATATTTATTATTAAAATGTAAATATGCATAATTATTTATAATAGATTGATTTTTATTCCAAAATACATCATTATTATTTGATGCACCATTTATTAATTGATTTTGATATAATTTAAACATTAATTTATCAAAACTATTGTTGTGATAATCTATATTACATTTATCTCTTAATTTGTTATTTACCTCTGAATTTATAAAATCCTTCTCACGCTTGGAGCTATAATAATCACAATAATCTGAATTACGACTGTATTTTTGATAATATGTCTGACAACTATTTAGAGGTTTTGTTCTATTATAACATTTATAATTTTTAAGAGATTTATAAGGTCGTAAAAAAGTGTTAATATCTTTATTTTTGATTTTGTTAACAGTATTTGGATAGATATTTCCCCAACCTTTAAGAAAGTGGTTTTTACTGGTAATAGTTCTTTCTTTATTAGAACTGTCAGCATAAACATTTTCAGGATTGAAATTATATTTTTTATAATATTTAGCTAAAGTTTTACCTAAAATTTCACTTTGTTTTTTTCCAATATCTGTTAAATACGCACGTTTTTGATTCCAATCTTGATATATACATTGATGTATTTGATCTTTATTATTTGTAGGTTCTCTGGCACCATGTCTAAATAAAATAACTATATTTTTTAATTGGTACATAGTATATAGTATATTATATATAAGGAAAAATATAGTAGCGTGTAATTAACAAAATATAAATATATATAATAATCATAGAAATGAACTCTGAAATTGATGATGTATTAGAAAATAATGATGATTTTATGGATGAATATGAAAAAAATATGTATAATTTAATTGAATATATGTATAATAATTCTATTTTTAACACATATGTGACTAATGTAGATAATGACAATGAATTTACTGTTATTTTAAAGACTCATAAACCTAAAATGAAAGAATTATTAAGTCATTTAGGAAAATATAATAAAGTTAAAGAAAATGATGAAATTATTAATGAAAATTGTATTATTTGTTTTGATAAATATAAACCCAAACAATATATTAGAACATTATACAAATGTTCTCATACATTTCACAAAAAATGTATAGATAAATGGTTATGTAAAAATCAAGGTAATATGAATTGTCCTATATGTAGAACTAATTATGATAGAAAAATCATTTTATAAAAATTGATTTTATTTTAATCATACATGTCTTTATTCTTAAATAAACATTACAATGTATTTACCTATTAAAAATATCGTATTTTATATAACCATTCTATTAACTTTTATATTTATTATTATAGGATGTGCATTATATAATATTTATATCTTAATAACTGGTGTAATTATAGGTGTAATTAGTCTTTTAATTTGTATATTTACTAAAGAAGATCCAATACCTGATGAAATATTTTCAAAAACAAAAATAAAAACAAAAACAAACACAAATACAAACACAATCATAAACACAAAAACTATTATTGATGTCGAAGAAAATAATGATAGTATTATGGATATTCTCTAAATATTTATCTCCTTTTTATTAAAGGATGATTTATAACTCTTTCTATGAAATTGTGTTACACCATATTGATCTATACCATCTAAATGCTTTTTAGTACCATATCCCATATTTTTATATAAATCATAATATTCATCTAAAATTGGATATTTATCACATAATTCTTCAATATGTTGATCATGATAAACCTTAGCCAAAATAGATGCTGCTGCAATTGAATTATATTTTGCATCACCACCTATAATACATTGATGAGGTATATGTTCCCCCTTATCGTTATAATATAATTTAAATTTATTACCATCAACTAAAATATACTCTGGTTCTACATTTAGTTTATCAAGAGCTTTATGCATAGATGTAATGGTAGCATTTAAGATATTTATTTCATCAATCTCATGATTATTCATAGATGCCACTGTAAAATCAATGGCAGATTCTTCTATATTATCTTTCAAAATTAATCTTTTACGCGCACTTAATTTTTTTGAATCATTGACTGTAAAATCTATTTCTGGAGGTAAAATTACTACTGCAGAATAAACATCTCCAATTAAAGATCCCCTACCAGCTTCATCAATTCCAGCCTCTAAAGTATCTATTTTATAAAATGGTAACATATATTTTATAAAATATAATAAAATTATAATATAAACTTTTCAATTAAGCTTCTACTTCTGTTTCACTGTTAGATGAACTTTTTTGGACATCTATCTTAGCACCAATATGATTATTCTTATTCAAATGTGTCAGAATACTTGTGAATTGCAAATACTCGCCACTTTCAATAAGATTAGGGAAAAGTTTAGAAAGTTTATCATCAAGTTCAATCAATCTTCCATCAACCTTTTTGCCACCTTTTCCATCATCAACTTCAATATGTCCGTTAAGTTTATTATCCCTAACATATTTGCTGATAAATCCAAGTGCATTAGTACGACAAGCCCCTTTTTCTTGATCAACGCCCATAAACTCTGCGAGTTTAGGACTAATTTTAAAAACAGGTGAAAGATGATTGCGTGATTTACGCTTTTCTTGTTTACTTCTTACTTTTTCTTCATTTTTACGAGCAGCAACAAGTTTCTTTCCCATATCATTCAAAAAATGCTTGTAGAGAGTAAAATTAGAATTTACTTCTTTCTGTGTTTCAGTCATATTCTTTAACATTTCGTTAATTTGATTTTGCACATCTTCAGGACTACCTTCAAATTTAAAAGTTGGAATTGTTTTCTTTTTAGATAACGGTTTTGTTTCTGAACTCTTATCTTGTGATTCATCAAATGATTCATCAACAGGTGTTTCTTCAACAGGCGTTTCTTCAACAGGCGTTTCTTCAACAGGCGTTTCTTCAACAGGTTCCACTTTATTTTTGGTAACAGATTTTTTATATGCTGGTTTCTTAGAATTTTTGTTAGTTGCAGTTTTCTGTGAATTCGTAGACGCTTTTGACATAGTTAGAATAAATAACACAAATTTTAATTTATATTTTTATATTTCAATTTTTTTTATAATTTCTTATATCAGTGTATATATAATTACTCAATAATTAATTCATCAATTTTCCAATCTTCATACATTCCATTGGGTAATGGTCTTCTTACAATTAATGGTATTTTTTTTTCAAATAACTCTTTTTCAGCTATATCTACTGTACGTTTTAAATTACCAACCACAGTTGTAGGTATTGCTCCCATGTTTAATTGCTGTGCACGCAATGATATTAATTGTGTTTTTTCATACTTTGTTAAATATGGGGTTGTGATTTTTTCAACTTTTTGATTCAATTCTTTAGAAACATCAAAAAATTCCGTTTTTTTTTCCTCTTCTTCATCAATTATATCATATTCTTCATCAATTGGTAAATAATCACCTGTATCTGGTACTTCTTCAACATCTATTGTAGTATTTTCCATTATATAAATAATAAATATATATTTTTTATATATATTTATATTTCAATTTTTATAAAATTTACAATTAACTATATTGCCATTGAGTATTACAAACTGTACATATATATATTAATTTCATTGTTAATGAATCTGGATAAAAAACAGCTTCTTGTAATGCTTTATTATTTTTACTTGGACAATCATTGTTTGGACATTCTTTATGAATAGTTCTTGATAATGTATTATCATATCTACTATAATTTTTACTATTAAGAGATTGCATATTACTTTTTTTGTAATTTGTCGTTTCTATTACACGATCTTGACAAATGTCTTTATATCCACAATTTTTACATCGTTCTGTGAGTTTTTCACTTTCTTCCGCGTAATGTAGCATACTTTCACATTCTGGGCAAAATTTCATCTTTAGTACTTTATTATAATATAATATTTATTTAAATCAATTTTTATTTAATTTTATTTAATTTTTATATATTTTATAATAATTTTATTACAATTATACCATCGCTTCATTAACACTTTTATATAATTCCTCTTTTCGTTTATAGATCTTTTTTCCATCATTATTTACTGTTCTTAGATCTACACTATATTCTTTAGCCAATTTACGCAATTCTGCTACTGTAATGTCGCTTATATCAGGCATTTTTTTATTTAATTTAAAATATAACTTATTCATTTTATCAATAATATCAGAATAATTACATGTTAAATGCATCCCATAACACGCCGAGTAATGCCTTCCTTCCCGTTTAGTTTGCAAGTTTTTAGCTCTGGTAATATATTTTTCAAAATTGTCAACAAAATATTTTTCTATTTTTGGTTTAAACTCCTCAAATCCTTTTGGTATATGTTCTAACATATATAAACAACCACCTCTATATGTTTCATGCTCAATAATAGCATCATATGCATCTAAATAATCTGGTGGATCAGTTTCATGTCCAGGTTCATTAACTAATGGATGTTGAACAAATACCAGACCTAATAGTGACATTAAAACAGATGTAATCGTATTACACGGTGTCCATGATGGACCATGCCAGGTGTTCAAAATTGATAAGCATACATATTTATTTGTATATAAATTAGGATTGAAACGAACATTACCATATAATGTATGATACTCTGCCTTTGGTGGTTCTAAAGGATAATTTTCTGGAAAATTAAAATTGAAAAAGAAAAAGCCTCCTTCATAAGGCGTATCTTTAGGTCCAATAATTAATGCTTTCATATTGTAAATATTATCTTCATTTACAGACCAATAAATACCTTCATTTTCCAATGGATTTTCTGTTAAAGAGTTAATATCGCTTAAAATACGTTTAACTGAATTAGTTGACATTTATTAATATAAATTAATTAATAAATTATATATTTAAATCAATTTTTTATAAAATTTAATATTTAATTTTTAATTAAATAAATTTTTATAAATATATAGGAATTAAAACTTCTTACCATAATTATGTAAAAATTCCAAAAAAAACGAAAAAAAAAGATCTTATAACATTTATAAAAATACCATATAAAAAATATACTATTATATTAAATAATTATGGCTCAAAAAATAAATAAATTAACTATTAAGAAACATAGCGATAATTTACAAACACTTCTGGAATCTTGTCGTATTAAAAAAGACGAAGATACCCCCATTACTCACACCATGTGGAGTGGAATGAGAGGTAAATTTCATATTCCAGAAGAGAAAATGGAACAATTTCATAAATTATATGCAATTGAAGTATATGATGGTAAAAAATTAGGGATTATTGAGCAACATACTGAAGTAAGTCCATTATTAATTGATTTTGATTTTAAATTTGATGAAAATGTAACTGAAAGACAGTTTAATGAAAAACATATTAAAAATATTGTACAATTTTATATTGATGAAATTGAAGAAAGTTTTATAATTAATAATAGAAACGATGATCTAATTGCATTTGTTTTTCAAAGAGATGAACCATATGAATACAATGGAAACATTAAAGATGGTATTCATATCATTTTTCCATATATTATTTCTGAACCACATATTCAATACATTATTAGAGATAATGTTATTAAAAGATGTATTGAAGAGAAAATTCTTGATGATATACCTACAAAGAATCAAATGAATGATATTATTGATCGCTCTGTTATTTGCAAAAATGGTTGGTTTATGTTTGGTAGTTCGAAACCGTATTGTGATCCATATAAATTGGTAACTATTTATGATTGCAATTTAGATTCAATACCCATGGATGAAGTTGATTATCGTGGTATTTCTGATCTACCACGTTTTTTCAGTATTCGTAGACATTCAATCGAAGATGCAACTATGATTAAACAATCTAAATATGAAGAGATTGAAAAAGTTACTAAAAGACATACATCTTTAACTTTAAAACATATGAAACAATATCAGAATACACAATATGATGTGCAGCAAATTTCTAATCTTTTGAACATTTTATCTAATGAAAGAACAAATGATTATAATATGTGGATGGAAATTGGATGGTGTCTATACAATATTAATCAAAATGATATTGAATTATTAAATTTGTGGGCTGAATTTAGTAAGAAAAATCCTAAATTTAAAGATGGAGAGTGCGAAAAACTTTGGAGTAAAATGAGAGGTATGAATAATAATGGTAAAAAATTAGGGATTGGTAGTTTATACTATTGGGCTAAACACGATAATTATGATGAATATATGGCTGTTAAAAGAAAGGATATCAGATACTATATTGATAAGAGTATGAATTGTACCAATTATGATATTGCGAGAGTAATGTTTGAGATGTTCAAATATCAACATGTTTGTGCATCAATTAAATACAATTCGTGGTATGAATTTAGAGATCATCGTTGGCATGAGGATGATGGTGCAATTAGTTTAAGACAGAAGATTTCAACAAATTTAGTGAATGAGTATTTCAGAATTATTAGTGATTACAATGTGGAATGGGCGAAAATTGATATGGATACTGATTTAACTTCCGAGGAGAAAGATAAAAGAAAACAGGAATTTGAAGAAAAGACTAAAGTGTTGAGTAATATTATGATTAAATTGAAGACAACAGCTTTCAAAGATAATATTATGAGAGAGTGCAGAGAATTGTTCCATGAGAAAGGTTTTATCAACAAATTGGATGAAAATCAATATCTAATTGGTTTTGAAAATGGTGTATATGATCTTCAGAAATTGGAATTTAGAGATGGAGAACCCGAAGACTATGTCTCAATGAGCACTGGAAATTACTATATTGAGTATGATGAGAATAATCCACAAGTAGATGATGTGAATGACTTTCTTAATAAAATTTTACCAAAATTTAATGTTAAACAGTATGTAATGAAATTATTGGCAAGCACACTGCAAGGACACAATGCTGAAGAAAAATTCAGGATTTGGACTGGCATCGGTGGCAATGGAAAAACAAAGCTGTTAGAACTACACGCAATGGCATTAGGTGAATACGCAGATAGTTTCGACGTTATGTTATTCACGGGAAAAAGGGCGCAATCTAATGCCGCTACACCTGAGGTAGCACTTAGTAAAGGTAAAAGATTTATGCAAGTTGATGAACCAGAGGAGGGTGCAAAGATTAATGTAGGTTTAATGAAATATTACACAGGTGGTGATAAGATTAAGGCACGTGGATTATTCAAAGATCCAGTTGAATTCAAACCACAATTCAAGATAGTCTTAGTCTGTAATGAATTGCCAGAAGTTCCACCACATGATGGTGGTGTTTGGAGAAGATTGGAGATTGTTGAGTTCACAAGTAAATTCGTTGATAATCCAGTAGCAGAAAATGAGTTTAAGAAAGATCCTGAATTGTCTAATAAATTGAAAGTATGGGGTGAAACATTTATGAGTATATTGATTTACTGTTATAAAATATATAAACAGGAGGGAGTTATACCACCTAAGGAGGTTACTAAATATACAGATGAGTTCCAGAAAGATTGCGATACATATTCAGATTTCATTACAGAAAGGTTAATTAGAGTAAGTAATAATAATTTTACTACAACAATTAGTGAAGTTTGTAGAGAATTTAAAATGTGGCATACTGAGAGTAATATTTCTTCAAGATTATTGTCAAGAAAACAGTTAGTACAATACTTGATTAAAAAATTCGGGAAAACTATTATTTCCAATGAATATATTAAAGGTTTCGGACTTAAAAGTAAAGAGGCAGAAATTAGAGCAGATGAAATTAATAGACTTGATAATGAACATTTTGATGATTCAGACTTAGAATCCGAATCAAATAGTTCAGTTTTAGAAGTAGATCTTGATTCAAATGGTCAACAAATTGAAAATCACAGTGATTTTTAATAGATTTAATAAAAATATGTTTAATAAAAATATAGATAATAGAATATCATTTAAAAAAATAATCTCTTTTATATATTATATAAAAATGTTACCATTTATAGCATTATCAGGAATTGCTCTTGCATATATTTTCTATAAAAATTTTAATAAAGATTCACAAAATAATTTAGATAAAAAGATAATCTATTATGAAGATAAACGTTGTGAAATTGATGATAATATTGAAGATTATGAAAACAAGATTGAAGAAATGAAAGAAGAGAGAAAAATAATAGATGGAAAAATGACAACTTTACTTACAAAAAAAATTATTAGTTTTCATAAAGATCATAAAAAATATAATGAAAAATCTGTTAAAAAAATTAAACATTTAATTAATATTCATGGAGAAGGAAATAAAGAAATTGAAGATAAAGTTTATGCCAATATTGATACATATATTGATGTTCAACAAGTTAAAGAATGCGAGGTTTCTGATAATAATTCTGATTTTTTTAGCAGTGATGTGGATGATGATAGTTCTGAATATTCTGTAGAAGATGTTTCTATAGATAGTGAATCAGAAAACTCTGTTTCTTCACCAGAAGAAAATATGGATGATGTTAAGGATGATGTTAAGGATGATGTTAAGGATGATGTTAAGGATGATGTTAAGGATGATGTTAAGGATGATGTTAAGGATGATGTTAAGGATGATGTTAAGGATGATGTGGTAAAAATTTGTTAAGTAATTTTATAAATATTTTTATTTTACAAATTATTTTTTGCCCATATAGTACAAAATTTGAAAAATTTATTGAATTTACTAAATTTACTAAATTCAATAAATTCAATAAATTCACTACTTTTATGAAACTGATTAGGATTTAATTCCTTACTTGGTTTCACTTTTTTCTCATCAAAAGATATTTGATAGAAAGAATCTTGATTATATATAATCTCTAACATATCCGCCATTTTTATCTATCAATAATTATATCTTAAATGAATTTTAGTAATCATTTTTTTTATAACATTATATAAAAAAATTCTATATACATCCTTTTTCAATCCCTCATATTATTAGCATATTTTACGGTATAGTATGTTAGCATAATGAATAAAATTAATGTAATAACCATAGCACTTATTTGTAATATATTTGATACTCTTTCATTTAATATATATTTACCAGTATTTTGTCTAATTTCCTGTGTCATAGTTAAAATTTTATTATTTAAACCACTTAATTCTTGATAATTATCTTTAATATTTTCATCACTCTTAAAATTAGCTTTATCTTTTTCATGTAATAATTTACGTGTAGTAGTTTCTAAATTATCTTTAATTCTATTTATCAAATTTATTTTACCTGCATTCTCACGTTTTGATAAATTATCTGAAATATGTCCTTTATTATTACGAACAGGTGTAATATATACAGACGCAGCATCATCGCCATTGTAATTAAAATTCCGAATATCATTATATTCATTGCCTAAAAGACAGTAACCTTTATTAGCAGTTTTAGAATTCCATCCAATATATGGATAATAGTCTTCAGTTATACAAATATCTTTATCTTTATCAGATAAATTAATACAATATGCTTTTTGGAGGCAATCTTCAAAAGATATGGCACCAATATTTTTAAAATGTTTATCATTTTCTTGAATTGTACCATATTTAAAAGTATTTAGGAAATTATTATATTTTTTATTATTTTCTTCGGCTTGTTTCTGTTTAGCAAATAATAATTTATTTTGTCTCTCTTTTTCAAGTTTTTTTTTTTCAATTTCAGCGCGCCTCTTTTTTTCTTGATCAACTAAACCAGATATTTTATTAAATAGATTCATCAATATTATATATTATATCAATAATTTTTTATAAAAAATTAATATAAAATGATATAAAAAATAAAAGTATTATATATATAATGTTATCAAGATTCAAGTTAAACCGTATGAGAAGAGTTTTCAGAGTTCATAATTGTAAATGTAAACATCGACGACGATTTTATTGAATATTTTTATATACGTAATAATAATACAAATTAAATAATTAATATTATTAAAAATGAGTGAAATAATAAATAATAGAGAACATAGACAAACTAAACTTGTCATCCCCTTTATAAATGCATTTTTAGCAAAAAATAAAATAAATATTAATATTTCAAATAGTATTATTGCAACTACATTCAATAATATACCTTCCGATATTTACGTAAGATTGGAAACTCACGATGAACATAAAATTGAAACAAAATTATATATAGATGTAATAGACAGAAAAGACAATTATATTATATGTGATTATTACTATCATATTACATGGGCAGCATTAACATTTTATATTAGAAATTGTGATTATGATATTTTATTAAAACCTTTGAAAAATATTTATAACAATAAAACAAAATTTTGTAACTATATGTTCAGAAATAAAACATATAAAAATGCTGTTAAAAGATATAACTTCTATCAAGTATTAAATAGCAAAAGAAAAGTTGATCACGTAGAAAGCGATAAACGATATTCATTAGATATGTTTGATGATGCTGTTGAGATGAATAAACCTTATAAATTTACTATATCTTTTGAAAATAATATAATAGATGGTTATATAACTGAGAAAATAATCAATTGTTTTTTGGCAGGTTCTATACCAATTTATGATGGCACAGATGATATATATAAATATTTTAATAGAGACTCATTTATCAATGCAAAAGATTTTAATTCATTAGAAGAGCTTGCAGATTATATAATAAAAGTTGATACTACACCAGAATTGTATAACAAATATATCAATGCTTGTCCAACAAATATTGATAAATTAAGAGAATTATTTTGGTGGGAAGATATAGCAACTAATAATAATTACACATTATTGAATAATGTTGACAATGGTTTTCCTGGAAAATTTCATATTTATCTCAATCAAGATAAGACAAGAGTATATAAAAAAATTAAAAATAATGCTCATGGAAATCAGTTAAAAAAATATTTACAAAATACAGTAGAGTTTAATAAGTATCAAAATATACTACTAAATATAAATGATAATCAATATATTGGAGAATACACTATTAAATGTTTTGATATAGAAAGCGATGGTTCACATAAATGTGATTATATAGAAGGTTACAGATTAGATAAAATATGTAATGGTGAAATAACTATAAATGATCAAGAAATTATTAATAATATGATATCTAAAATAGATGAATTAATGAAATGTTTGAATCAAAATTGTAAAAATATTGGTGGTGATTGGGCACTACACAATTTAATATATAGTGTAGAAGAGAATAAAATTTACAACGTAGATATAGAAGGTTTTTATACATATTATGTATTACCATGGTGGGCAAATATTGATAAAATAAATGAATTTCTTACGTCTGTATTAGAAAAATTAAATCAATATAATAATATGGATAATAATATGGATAAAAATATGAATGAAAATAATGTAAATAAAGTTTTAAATATCATTAAATATGTAAAATCATCCGGATACTCATATAGTGGACAACACATCGATATTGGCTATCATTCAATTGATTTAGATGGAAAATATTATAGAGGTCAAAGAGATTGTTTACAACGATTGGAATATATTGAAAAAGAGATAGACTTTAATAATAAGAATGTGTTAGATATAGGATGTTGTATAGGTGGTATGTTATTTCCACTTGCGGATAAAATTAATAACGGTATTGGATTAGACTTTAATTATAAAAATATAAATGCTGGTACAAGAATAGTCAATTATAAGAAAATATCAAATTTGGCATTTTATCAATTTGATTTGGATAAAGAGGATATAAATTTTATAGATAATTTTTATGATGATAAAATTGATATAGTATTTTTATTTTCAATGTGTATGTGGCTTAAAAAATGGAAAAATGTAATAGATTATATTTATAATATAAGTGATATATTATTGATTGAAACTAATGGTTCTTCAAACCAACAATTAGAACAAATACAATATGTTAAAAGTAAATATAAAGACGTAAAAATATTATATGATAAATCTTTAGATGATAAGGGACAACATAATCGACAATTATATTTATGTAAAAAATAATTAAATTATAATTCAATTATAATTTAAGAATAATTAAAGTACAAATGCTTTACCTATAAATTCATTATTAGTACGAATATAATCAATCTTAACTCTATCTTTTTCAAAATTAAAGAATTGATCATTTACATATAAATCATTTTGCATCAATAAATAAATTATATTCAAAAAATTTTGATCATGACCTTTACCTTTAGATGTTAATGCTAAATTTGTAATTCGATTATATACATAATCTATACACCAATTAGCTATTAAAATTCTTAAATTAGGTATATTTTTATTTTTAATTCCCCACATTCCACCTAATATTTTAACACCATGATAAGGATGATCTCTAATAATGTGGAAATTTTTATCACTATTATTCCATTGTTCTAATGCTACTTTCTCTCTATTTAATAATCTACAATCAGTATCTCTGGAAATATAAAATTCATTATCGGGATTTTCACTAGGTAAAAATCTTGTGAACATCATATACCAATCTGGAAGATAACAACAATTTATTGTTTCCGCACTGTTATCTTTTAAATAATTAACATCATTTAGTGGCACATCATTTCTGATATAAAATATACAGTTTAGTTCTTTATTATACTCTTTGTATTGTAATAAATTTTCTTGTGCACCTTTAATGTACATAATTTTATTGTTATATATACAAAAACTGATATTTTTTGGTTTATATGAACAATATTTCTCAATAGTATTATTATTAAAATTTATGATTCCAAAATAGTCATTATTTTCAGTATAATTGTGTGGTATGAATTGAATATCTTTGAGAATAACTTTGTATCTTTTATCAGGATTAGAGAAAATATTTCTTAGAGTTATTTCTATTAAATCTTTCTCATCAATTTTATCTAAATTTGTTACAATTTCATAATCATAATTAGTTGGATTTGATGAATAATTGATATTAATATCTCTAATGGTAATATTTTTATTTGATAAAATTGTTTTAATTTGGATAGACATTATTATATAACTATATATTTATTTATATTTAATATATACTTATAATAATTCATAAATTTTATTATTGATATTTTCATATTTATTCATTGGTCTAAAACAATGATAATCAGTATATTTTCCATTTGAAATATTATCTCTAATTATTTGATTGTTAATATCAAAAGTATCTCGATCTAATCTATGAAATTTTGTATCTTTCTCCTTCAAACAAATAAAATTACCTGTTTTTATATTCCATTCCATCACATGTTTATACAAATCTACTTGATCTTTACTCCATCCAGATTTACCATGTCCTTCTATATAATTGATCATATTATAAACTTTTTCCAATCTTTCTTCAATATCTTCAATAGAATTAATTTTAAATATATCACACCAAATTTCTGGTAATGCTACATTATAACACATTGCAATTTGGTTTGCGTTTAGACATATATTTTCGCGAAAATATATAAATTTATCATTTGTTATAGAGCTTATATTTTCTATATAATATACTTTATTCATTGGTACCATATCAATATCAGTTATCATAACACCATTTTTATATTTTAGTATAGCTGGATACAGTAATCTTACATATTGAGAAATGAAACTGGTTGATACATTTTCAATAGGTTTAAATAGGATAATATTGCTTTTGTATTCTGTAAAATCATCTGGTATTTCATTTGCTATTAATATAATTTTAATATCAACTTCTGGATACAATTTATTCCAAATTTTAATAAAAAATGGTATAAAATCTACATACAATTTATTTTCATTAACAGCAGTTAAAACACAATCTAATTTCATTATATAAGTATTTATATATATTTAAAAATAATACAACTTATATATAAATAAATGAACAATGCAATTTTTGGATATACTGGACTAGTCGGTAGTCATTTAAATATATATTATACCTTTAAATATTTTTATAATTCTAAAAATATTAAAAAAGCTAGTGGTAAAACTTTTGATACTATATTCATATCCTGTATACCTGCTGTTAAATGGTTAGCTAACAAAAATCCAGATGATGATAATAAAATTATAGAAGAAATTAAAAGTATTTTTAAAACAATTACTGCAAATAAAGTTATTTTAATTAGTACAATAGATATATATAATGTTATTAATAACAAATCAAATGAAAGTACTATAATTGATTATAAAAATAATCACACTTATGGCAAAAATAGATTTTTATTTGAAGAATTTATAAAAAAACAGTTTAATAATATTACAATAATTAGACTTCCAGCATTATTTGGAAATGGATTAAAGAAAAATGTTATATATGATTTATTAAATAATAATGAAGTTGATAAAATTTATATTAATTCATCATTTCAATGGTATAATTTAGATTGGTTGAAAGAAGATATCGATATTTGTATCAATAATAATATAAAAGAGTGTAATTTATTCACAGAACCATTATCAACTTCTAAAATTATAGAATTATTCCCAGAATATAATTATAAAAATAATCCAACTAGTTTTTTTAATTATGATTCAACAACAATATATGACAAATATTTCCCATTTGGTAAAAATGGTTATATCAGAGATAAAGAATTAGTATATAATAGTTTAAAACAATTCATTTTAAAATCAACACAAAATAGAAAAATTAAATTATGTGTTTCAAATATTTCAAATAATAGTTTAGAGAATGAACAATATTACAGTATTTTGAAAAATTATGGTATTAAATATATTGAAATAGCTCCTACTAAATTTGGAAATTGGTATGATTTATTTAACAATGATATTTTTACAATAGATAAAGAGTTAATGGAAGAATACGATTTACAGTTATATTCCTTTCAAAGTGTAACTTACACAATTCAAGATAATATATTTGATAAAGATAACACTTTATTATTAGAGCATTTAGAGAAAGTTATTGATTTTGCTATTAAAAATAGTGTTAAAAATTTAGTATTTGGATGTCCTAAAAATAGAAAAATTTTAAATGATAAGAATTGTGATAATGAAAATACATTTATCAATTTTTTTAATAGACTTGGAGATTATATAGGTGATAGAGAATTAATCATATCTATTGAAAATAATAGTAAAAAGTATGATTGTAATTATTTAAATACAGTAAATGAAGTTGGAGAAATTGTAAAAAAAATTGATCACCCTAATATAAAAATGATGATTGATATTGGCAATTGTATTATGGAAAGTGATAATATTGAAGATTTAGTAATTTATAAAGATTTTATTAATCATATTCACATTAGTATGCCTTTTATGAAACCATTTATAAATTATAACAAAAATGAGTATTTTAGATTTATTAATCTATTAGATGAAATAAATTATGATAGAGTTATATCATTGGAATTTTTGAATAATGGAGAAAATGAGTTAGAAAATTTAAATTACAGTTTAAGAAATTTTATTGAATTATTTAATTAAGAGTATCCATTATTTTTGTAAATTGTTCTACATTTTCTTCTTTAATATTTCTTGGTGATACTAAAATATTTTTTATTCTTGAAAAATATAATCCATTACACATTTTATTATCATATGGATGTGTTGGACTAATTCTTACAATATTATTATCACGTAAATATAAATTTTGATTTCCACAATTACATATATTATCACATAGTTTTCTATAACAATCACCACTTCGTATCATTGGTATTATTTCACAATTATTATCATTATTAAAATATATTTGATTACAACAGGAAATACCTTGTTGTCCAATAATAATTAATTTGGCATGTAATAATGTGTAAGTAAATATAAAAAAGTTATCTATTTCAGGATTACATATATACCAATCGTTTTTTGTATTCAAATAATTAAATAATAAATTTGCATTAAAACAATCATCAGTTCTAACTACATATTTATTATTATTATTTTTAACTAATATAACTTTCTTGTTTTTCAATTTTTGATAATATTCATTGGAATAAATGGTTTCAACTTTTTCAATAATTTGTTTTTTAATATCATTGATTATATCTATATAATTAAAAATTATTGGACCATGATTATCTATTTCAAAATTAAATACTTGTTTTGTAAAATTATAAATTTGTTTTGATTTAATTTTTATAATTTTTTCATCATCTATAAATAATTTAATAATATGATAATTATTATTTGAATCTATTTCATCAAATAAGACAAACTTAATATCTGGTACATCTTTATATTTCATTAAAATATTCAATATACAGAATAAATCATGTCCTGCATTTCCTGTACTAAAACTATTGTGTAAAAATATACATTTATCTTCTATTATTACAGGATCAATTTTACTATTTATTATATCATAATAATTTTTAACAATTCGTGAATAAATTTTATGTTCCTTCCTTTTATATGGTGGGTAATATCCATTCTCTTGTCCCCAATCATTTGTTTTTATTATATGATTTATAAAATGATTTGAATTATTTATTAACTTTTTATCAACTGTTGTTGATATCTTAGAAATCCATAAACCTTGTTGATAATAGTATAGATCTAACGTTTCATATTCTTTACCATCATTTAACGTCACTTTTGGTATGATATTTCTAATTTCAATCAATGTATTTTCTAACTCTTTATTCATATATTTTATATAAATAAATTTATTATTTTATTCATTTCAAATATTAAACTTATTTTTCCACACCAAACATTAAATATATTTTTATCAATTTTTATATTAATATCACGGCTATCATTATCTGATATATTTTTACATTTATATGATTCATAATAGTCATAATATTTAAATTTATTTTTAAATTCTGGATAATATCTCACAATATTTTCCTCAAATATTTTAATTTTATCATTTAAATTATAATCACTATATTTTTTAATTTCATTAAATTTACCTTTTATTAAAGGGGTACACTTTACATCAGTTAATGTATATATATTGTCTTTATAGTTGAAGATAGAAGAAAAATTACCATCCATTATTGTTAAACAATCAAAAGGTGTTGTGTCTATCTTTTTATATAACAGTGTCAAACATTTTTCATAAAATACTTCTTCATCACTTTGAATTTGATTATATGTACAGTTAAAAACTTTGTGAAATATTAATTCATTATTTATTATCACACTATTTTCTTTATTTTCAATTGTTGTAACTTCATAATTTAATTTGAAATTAATTCTATTTTGAAATTTATTTTTAAAATAATTTTTAGATTTACTAAAATTTATATATTTTTCTTTTGTATTGATTATTTTACCTTCAATATTTTTAAAATATATATTATCAATCAATTCATATCCATCATATTTTTTTATATAATCTTCATAATTTACCTTGGAATTATTTGATATAACATAATAATTTTTATCAATGTTATCCGTTAATTTATTATATTTATTTATAAAATTATCATAATATATTTTACATTTGTTTTTAGTTGTTTCACATCTTGGATAATGAAATCCTAAATGTAATCTATTTTGATTTTTATAAGAAGATTCCATAAAAATATCATCGTTTTTTTCAATAAGTGTGACATTTAAATGATTAAAATTATCTAATAAGTATTCAGCTATATAACATCCATACCATCCTCCCCCAATTATTGCTATATTTTTCTTAATTAAGTAATCAACATTAATAAAATTGTTTATAGTTGTCGGAGGAGAATGATTTCTAAAATGACCTATTCTAAAAATATTATCATCAATATATACCTCTTTTCCATGATAAACTTGTAACAGTTCTCTATTTTTTTTGAATTCATCTGAAACTTTATTATTACTCATTTGAAAATGATGTGCATCCATACATTTATTAAAATATTTCGGTTTTATTACACTTTTACCTCTATATCTATGAATATTGTATCTATGTTGATCCGTCCAACATAAATATGATTGTCCTAAAATAGATTTATTTTCATTAAATGGTCCTTTAAAATCCCAAGAATTTATATATAAACATTTAGTATCTAAATTTTTTAAAAATAAATCTAATTTTATATCATTTTTATAATTTAAAATAAATTCATCAACTTCTATAAAAACTATCCATTCAGTTTTTTCTCTATATTTATCTAAAACATAATCATACATTTTATGACTTCTTCTTATCCAATGTATATTTTGATATTCAGGCTTAAATTTTTCTGTTTCATATATATCAATCTTTATATCATAATTTTTAATTATCTCTTCCAATATATCTTTTGAATTATCCTGACAATTATCTAAAAATATTATAAAATAATCTACACCCATTTTACTATGATAAAGTATCCATTCATGTAATCGATTACCTTGATTTTTACACATAGTAGATAAATATATCATTATATATATTATTCAATATATTTTTCTATAAGTTTTTCCATATATTCATAATCTTTATTATAACTTCCTGTTTTAATTCTATAATGTGAATAATTCGTATTATCAATTGTATAATTACTATTTATTATATTACCTCTATCTAATTCTTGAATAGGTATATTATTTACTTTTAAATAATAACCAAAAAATATGTCATCTGTTGTAGGATAATTATTTCTAAATGTTTGGGATAATTGATTATCTTGTGTAATAAAGTTATTATCATCAAAAAACTTACATATTTTTTTTATGGTGTCTATATTAAAAATATATCCTGCACCACTAGGCCAATTATAAACTGTATTTTTATATCTATAATTGTATCCCATGTATGCTAAACAAGGTGTATTAATATTTATTTTAGTAATTATATTTGGAACATTAATAAATGTTGACACATTAGATATCATAATATTAGTATACTGTTTATCTTTAAAAAATACAAATGCTTTAATAACTTTAACCAATAAGGATTCCCAATTGTTCTCAATCATTTTAAATTTAATCAATTTATTATCTATTTCAATATCATTTTCAATATTATTATCACAATATAGGAAATAATAATCTATATTTTTACATCTATTCATATATGAATTTACTAATTCATATATATTATTAATTTTTGCTAATTTGAATAAAATTAAAACTTTTTTTTCCTTTTCGTCCATATATACATTATTTATAATTTTATTATAGTATAAACTAAAATGTCTAATTATTGGAATAAAAAATTTATAAAACATATGGAAAATATAAATATTATTTTTGAGGTTGGTGCAAGATATGGTAATGAATCTATAGAATTATCAAAACATTTTTCAAACTCTAAAATATATTCTTTTGAATGTAATCCAAATACTGTAGAAATGTATAGAAAAAATTTAGAAAAATATAACAATATTATATTTTTACCATATGCATTAGGTAATAAAAATGAGATGTTACCATTTTACTCATTTACCAAAAATAATGATAGTGCATCCTCTTTATTAAAGAGAATAGATTTTGAAAATACTCAAAAATGTAATGGAAACATTAAAGTTAAAAAATTATGTGATTTTGTTAAAGAGAATAATATTGATAAAATTGATTTACTTTGTATGGATGTTCAAGGTTATGAATTAAATATACTAAAAGGATGTGAAGATTTTTTACAAAACATTAACTTTATAATTATGGAAGAACCTAAACCTATTATTAATGAAAATTATTTACCAAAAAACATACATTCAAAATATATAAATGCACCAACATCTAAAGAAATTAAAGATTTTATGATCAAAAATAATTTTATTGAAATTAAAAGAATTGAAGAAAATAAAATAGAAGATAATGTAATGTATAAAAATATATTATTATAAGAATTCTTTAATAACATTTTTAATATGTACAATTTCTCTAACTCTATTTGCATCTATATTGATATTATATTTTTCAGGATTTTCACATATATTTTTAAGTAATTTTATATCATTATCCACATTACCCGTTAATTTAATTACACTATCTGGTAAATATTGGTCAATATTTTCACAACCTAAGTATATAGGTGTAGTTGAAGATAATAATGTATTTGTTATTTTTTCACTAAAATAGTGTGGTGTAACGAAATTTTCAATACATATATGAAATCTATAATTTTCATACGGTTCTGAACTTAAATGTCCAAATTCACCCTTTATTCTATCATCATTACCATAATATTGACATCCTCGTCCATATATATCTACTGGTAGATTCTCTTCTAATATTCTTTCTGTTAATGTATGTCTATATTGATGACCAGGTGCATAATTTTTTTGAGATACCATTATTGACATCAATCTATTCTTAGTTGGTATATAATCTTGTAATGGATCATGCCATATATAAGCATAATGTTCAATAAAAGGTTCGGGTAAATTATCTTTAGTTCCAATGAAATATTTACCTATATATTTTTTAGCATACTCTATAAATTGTGGACTCAATCTTAAAAATGGTAATGGTTCCCATGCTAAACCAATCGCATTCTCTTTTGGAATCTTCAAGTCAGGCATTGCAATATTTATTATGATTGCGTGTGTATAATCATTGTCAGATGTAAAAATATATTTATTACCATAATCACTGTCATCATTTAATCTATACAATTTAATTAGATCTCTCTTGCAATGTTCTGAATCACAGAAACTTGAAAAACATTTGATTTTTATCATATAGTTATATGATAACAAATTCAATTTATAAAATAAACTTATTTATATCTTATCTATCACTATCTCTAATTTTTCCTGATAATATTCACATTCCGTAAATTGTGCTTCTATCTCTACTTGATTCTTATCATCTAAAAATTTTTCTTCACCAAAATTATCTTCATACATATTTTGTATTTGTTTTAATTCTTCATATGAGAATGTAAAGTCACCGATTTTTGTAAAACTTTCATAATCATCATTTTGAACAGATTTATTTTTATTTTTTCTTTTAGGAATATGTCTCTTTTCCGTTTCTTCAAAAACATTATTATCTTCATATTCTGTTGTGTTTTTCATAGTTCTTTTATGTTTTTTCCCATTAATATGAGAGTATAATTGTATTTTATTAACTACAATATCACATGCTAAACAATGTATATATTCCATATAAATAATTTATAACTATATTTTTTATATGGTTTAATTTTTATAAATTTACATTAAATTATCATTTATTATATCATTAATAACATCTTCTCTTGTTCTTCTAATTCTAAGTAATACATAATCTAATATTAAACTATCAGTTATATTATTATATTCTATTTCTTCATTTGTTTCATAATATTCCATTTCTTCATTTGTTTTATTTGTTTCATTTGTTTCATAATATTCTGAAAATAATGGAACAGATATATTTATATCTACATCATTATCTTCTTCCTCTTCTTCCTCTTCTTCTACTTCTTCTACTTCTTCTACTTTTTCTACTTTTTCCTCTACATTAACTATATCATCAAAATTTATTAATGGTTCTAATTCTTTTTTATTAACAAAATCTCTATTTGAAATATTTTCTAATGATGCAATCATTTCATTTAATCTATCTAATGCATCATTTGCATCATTAAACTTTTTAGTTAATGTATCTAAATCATCATTATTATTAATTACTTCATTTGATATTATTTTATTATCAACTTTATTATCTATTAATTCATCACTTGATTCATCACTAATAAAATCACTACTACTTTCACTTTCAGTTTCAGTTTCACTACTACTTTCACTTTCACTTTCACTTTCAGTTTCAGTTTCACTTTCAGTTTCACTTTCACTTTCACTTTCACTTTCACTTTCACTTTCACTTTCAGTTTCACTTTCACTTTCACTTTCACTTTCAGTTTCACATTCACAGTAACTTATAGAATCACAACTACTTTCATATTCGCTATCACTTAAATCAAGAGTATCAAAAGAACTATCTATTGAATAACTTTCACAACTACTTATACTAAAATTATCCTCTATAAACATTTCTTTTTCGATATCATTTTTAAATGGTTCAGTTTTACCATAAGTTTGCGGTATATTATAATTAATTAATTTTTCATCATATTTTGGTAAAGTTATATTATTTTTAAAATTATCGTTTAAAATAAATTTTTCAATATATTCTGGAATATGAGATTGATCATTAATATTATAATTATTATTACTTTGAGGTAATGTAAAAATCTTTTCTATATCTGTTTCATTATCATTAACTTTAACAATAAAACATGAAAAACATTTATTTAAGAGATATTTATATGTAATATTAGTCTGTTCAATATATCTTAACATATTATTGCCACACTCATTACAGTAATATTTATCACAATTTTTGCATATTTTGAAATCTAAGTCATATTTAATTATTTTTTGACAACGATTACAATAGTCCATTCTTTTTATATATTCAATAAATATATTTTTCACAAATATACTTAAAAATAAATATCAAAGATTATTTATATTTATATTTTATATTTTATATTTATATTTATATTTATATTTATATTTATATTTATTTTTATAATAAATGGATGCACCACTATCTACATTAAGTCAATTATATACAACTACAATTGATAATCGAACATCGCGATTAAATGAATTTACATCCATCAACAATTATCTCAATCTAAAAATTATGAAATTAATTGATAGTAAATTTATTTACACACCATTCTCTACATCTTATTTAACATTATTGCTATATTTAGGTAGTATTGATATTACGAAAGATGAAATTTCAAATCTATTTGGTATTAATGATGATAAAAATGATGATAAAATAATTAAAAATATGTATCAAATTTCATGTGATATCTTATCATCTGAATACATAAATATGGCAAATTGTTACTTCATTAATCATAAATATTATGATAATATCAAACCAGAATATTTACAATTGTTGAAAAAGATGGGTGGTATCTATAGCTGTAATTTTATAAAAAAATCTCACATCATCACCAATCAAATCAATAATTGGATCGCAAATGTAACCAATAATTTTATCACTAATTGTATAAAATATGATATGATAACAGGATTAACTCAATTAATTGGTATTAATGTCTTGTATTTTAGAGGAGAATTAATGCATAACTTCGATAGAAGTAGAACAAAAAAGGGAATTTTTATTGATAAAAGTGGTATAAAAAAGGATATACCTTTGATGAATCAAGTTAATGAGTTCAATTACTATGAAGATGATAAAATACAATTTTTAGAAATGTTATACGATGATCAAAAATTTTCATTAGGTATATTCTTACCTAAAAATGGAATTGAATTTGATCAAAATTTTTATCATAAGATTTCATCGGCAAGAAAAACAACAGTCAATGTTACTTTACCTAAATTTGTGCAAAAATCTCATATAAATCTTAAAAATTTGTATCAGAAGTTGGGATGTAAAAATATGTTTGAACTTGGTAATGCAAAATTCTACAATATTGTTAATAATATTGATGGATTAGCTGTCTCTGAATTATACAATGATACTGTAATTATTGTGGATGATACACCTAATTGTCAAAAGAGTGATAAGAAACAGGCGATGATATCATTTACAGCTAATCACAGTTTTCATTACTATATTAAACATGAACCATCTGATACTATTATTATATATGGGATTTATGATTGAATTATAGAAAATTTAGTTAAATCATAAAGTATATAAAAGTATAAGATTATATCTCTATAATAAATGACAAAAACTTGCCTTCGTTGTGGAAAAAATTTTGTAAGACTTGACAAACATTTACAAAATAAGATTGTATGTCCTGCTAATTATCTTGACATAGATAGAGAAGATATATTATCTAATTATGACAAATTCCTAATAGGATTCATGGATATAAAAAAATCTAAAAAATATAAAAAAACATGTACTTTTTGTGGTAAAATGATATTAAGTAAAAATTTAAGTAGACATATAAAAAATTTTCATTCAAATAATGATTCAACAAATAATGATTCAACAAATAATGATTCAACAAATAATAATTCAACAAAAGATAATTTAACTGATATAAAAAGTAAACAATGCAAATGCGGAAAGAGAGAGGCTACATATAATGAACCAGGTGAGTCTGAACCAATTTGTTGTTATCAATGTAAAACAGATAATATGTTTATTGTAAAAGGTAAAAGATGTTATTGTGGCAAAGGCATACCATATTTTAATAAACCAAGAAATTCTGTACCAATTTGTTGTTCTCAATGTAAAACAGATAAAATGGTCAACGTTACAATTAAATTATGTTTATGTGAAAAAGGAAAACCATTATTTAATAAACTTGGAGAATCTACACCAATCTGCTGTCATCTATGTAAAACAGATAATATGGTTAATGTAACATATAAAAGATGTCTATGCGATAAAGCAGCACCATCATTTAATAAACCTGGAGAATCTATACCTATTTGTTGCCTTCAATGTAAAACAGATATAATGATAAATGTAAAAGATAAGAGATGTAAAGGTCAAGATGGATTATGTGAAGTTAGTGGAAATAAAAAATATAAAGGATATTGTACATTTTGTTTCAGCCATGAATTTCCAAATGATCCAATAACTTTACAAATTAAATGCAATTCCAAGGAAATCACTGTTCGTAATTATATCAATGATAATTTTGATAGTTTTATTCATGACAAACCTTTATATACAGGGCATTGTGATTGTACTATGAGACGACGAATAGATCATCGTAAAATAATTGGTAACACAATACTTGCTATAGAAACTGATGAAAATCAACATAAATCATATGATGAAATGGATGAAGAAGCGAGATATAATGATCTATATATGGTACATTCAGGTAAATGGATCTATATCAGATTTAATCCAGATAAGTATATTTCAAAATCAGGAAATAATAAGAATCCACCAATTGCTACTCGCCTTGAAAAACTAGGAGAAGAAATTAAAAAACAGATTCATAGAATTGAAAATAGACAAAATACAGAATTGGTGGAATGTATTTATATGTATTATGATGGACATGATTAACATAAACTTTTAACCAATTTTATCTCTTTATCATACAAAAATAGATCTCTTGTCTCAAGAATCATTGGAACTTTATGTTTCTTAGCCCACAATACTATCGTCTTAAGTGCTTCTTTATTTCTTGTAAAGATGTAACCTTTCATTAAATTTGTATGTAAATCTTTTCCTTCACCTAATCCCACTTTGGAATCATTCAAATGTATTAATTTAATATATTTAACACCAATATATTCATTAAATAGATCAATGTACTCTTTCCAACCATTTTTATGATTGATTGGATATCCTGCTGAAAATATGTGACAAGTATCCACACAAAAATTGATTTTTCTACGATATATTGGTTTAATTTTACTGTACAATTTACCTAAGTCTTCCACTTTGGTTGCAATTTTACCACCTTGTCCCGCACTGGTCTCAATCAATATTTTAATTCTCGGTGGAACTCTAACTGCTACATATTCTAATGATTTCACCATATTTTTATAAGCTTCTCTTTCTGCTCTTTTATTATTTTCAATATTATATCTATCTTTCATCACAGTTCCTAAATGAATAACTACATCTTCAGCACCTATTTTATGACCGAAATTTAGATCATACAATAGATTTTCTAATGACCATAAATATTTTGGTATTAATGGATTGCACAAATTAAGAGATAGAGATCCATGTATAAATAATTTCATATCCAACTCTTTTAATATTTTCTTAATATTTTTAGTTTCTTTATCTGTTAAAACAGCTTTCTGTTTAGAAGAAGTTGTAGTTGATGTATTCTTTCCAACAAATATTTGTAATGCATTTCCTCCAACTTTTCTAATATGATTAATTGCGGTTAATAGATCATCATAATTATAAATACAATGATAATGTCCACCTATATACATATATAATTATACTATATGTGTATATTTTCTAAATTTACTTATTTTTCTGAATTTACAGGAATAAAAGCCTTCAAATTATTTGCATAATTTTGTATATATTTTGGTAAATCATTCACATTTACAAATTCCGGCATCTTCTTGATTGATAAACCAAGTACAAATCCAGTCATTAAAGGAACAATATCTGTCCAATCTATAATCATTCCTGTTAAAACTCCTGATAAATATGAAAATGTATTAAATTCTTGTATTGGCATTATTATTATAATATATAATTTATTTATATACTTTTTATATAATTTTATTCATATTTCTTATATAATTTTATTTATATTTCTAATATAATTTTATTTATATTTCTTATATAATTTTATTCATATTTCTTATATAATTTTATTCATATTTCTAATATAATTTTATTTATATTTCTTATATAATTTTATTCATATTTCTTATATAATGATGTAATTATTAAAGATCAACGGTCCAATAATTTGAATTATCTTTATCCATTTTATTATATTTTTTATTACATGTTTTAGATACTGTATTATTTACTATCATTTTATCATCTTTATTTGATGAAACTTCCCAGTCTATTTCAAAACCATATGGATTCTCTTTTTTATTATTATAATTATCTGGATTATAGTTTTCCTCTTTTGTACTTAAATTAGGTATTAATGGATATAATCTTTCTTGAGGTGCACTTCCATCATAGTAATATATCCCATCATTTCGTGGTAATATACCAGGTGGATGATATTTTGATGGTATTTTTGGTATTTTACCACCATTAGTTTTACCATTTTTCAGAGGACAGTCACAATTTCCATTAATATATTGATTAATATCATCTTCTATTTTACGACCTTCTTTATAAATTTCTCTTCTCATTTTATCAAGATCGCTTTCTACATATTTAGTAAAAGATTTAACAAATAATAAATTATATACCCATGCAACGTATAAAGAATATATAAATAAGACTGCTATAAGGTTTGTCATTAAAAATGCTAAACTTATTTTTTTACCTAAAAATGCAATTACCACAAAGATTAAATATGCAATCACTACAAAAAATACTTTTAAAACATGTATTCTCTTCTGTTTCTTCTCATATTCACTTTGATTTCCTCTTACTAATGCATCTCTTGTAGCAATATGTGATTCAATATTTTTCAATTCTTGTAACTCTTTATTTAATTTCTCATTCTGTAATGTTAAATATTGATCATATTTATTTAATATCTTCTCTTGTTGATTTCGTAAATCTGTTTTTGTATTATATTCAGTAGCTAAATTTCTCGCCTGATCTTTTAAATTATGAGATAAAATTGCACTCTGTCTTTGTGCTTCCATTGTAACTTGATTATTACTCATATATATTAAGTATATATTTTTATCAAAAAAATTTTTAATAAAAATAAATTTTTGTGTAAAAAGTTTTATCAAAAATTAATTAACTTTTTCACCACCTATTTTTACACTTTTTTGCACATAATTTGGATAATGATGACAAGGTATTTGACTGTTAAAATTATAACCTTGATCTCCCAATGGTTCTCCAACTCCTTCCCATTCACATTCATAAATTGTTGTGGATTTTGGTTTATTTTCTACAGCTGCATACCACGGTTCTGGTTCATTCATAATAATATATTTAACAACTTCATTTGTATCTGGATTCATATATGGTTTACGCAAAGGACATTTCATAAGTCTATCATTTAAATTTATACCGCGTTTTTTAAGATCATTTAATTCACTTGGTAACAATTCTGATGGACTAATCACTTCACAGTCTTGATATAAAATATCACCATATTTCCAATTATTTAATGTAGAATCTGTGCTCATCTCTTTAATTCTTATATTATCTGAATCATCACAACCTGGTAAATCTTTAGGACATTTCTTGAGATGATGTTTATGTTTACATCCTTTAGGACATCTATCACGAGTCATATATTGTGGTAATAAAATTCTTGCAGCTTCTTTAAAAATAGAGGATGTACTATCATATGCAAATTGATTAGCTCTTTCTTCACCTAATGTAAATTTATTGTATTTTATTTTATAGTAAATTATTACAACATAAACTATAATACTAAAAATGAATAAATTATTTGCTATGGTATGATTTATTATTTTTAAATATCTAACAATTATAATAAAAAATATAAATAACAAAAGGTATAATAAATACTTAAGTACTAAAACTATATCATTCTTTCTTTTAAACTCATTATTATTAATATTTATTAATTGATCTTTATTCTCAATATTATCATTAATTTCTTGATTTTTCATATAAAGACTATCAAACTTTTTATCATAATGATACAATAATTTTGTTGTTAATTGATTTTCACTTTTACTAATATCTATCTTTTTATTATATAATTCTTTCCTGTTTTTCAATTTCTGATTCATAACAGCATAATAATCATTATCATCACTCATTATATATTATATGATTATATTTTTTATTTTCTCATAAAATAAATATATATTGCTAATAATACCACTGTAATTAAAATAATAGATGCTAATAATGTATATATAACCTTACCTTTATAAACATTTTTGTCTTGACTTAATTGCAACATTCTATTTCTTGTATCAACCAATTTCTTCTTATACTCTATTTCACGTTGTTGTAAAACACTTCGTTCCATCTTATTTTGTAATTCATCATCTTTATTACTTATTTTTTCCATCATTGAACTAATATTACCCTGTTGTTGTGTAATCATATCTTTCAATTGATCGGTTTGATTAGTATCTTTTGTATATAATTGAGGTGGTAGTTGATCGGTTTGTTTAGTATCTTTTGTATATAATTGAGGTGGTAGTTTACAAGTTAATGTACTATCTTTAGTTTTACCTTGTGATAATAATTGAAAACATTTGATATAATTTTCATTCTCTTTATTCAGTTGAAAATACTCTTTTAATGTGTCAATATGTAATTGTTTATTAGATAAATTAGGTGTATTTTTTATTAAAATAGTAAAAAGATTATTAATATTATTAAGTTTATTTTCTTGATTAAAAATATATTCTCCTACTTTTTGGTAATCACTATCTGATAATTTACTGATATATTTCTTAGGAGTATTATCCTCTAATACATAATATGGAAAATCTTTTTCACCAGATTTATTATTATTCTTTAAATTTTCTTGAAGATTGGAAAAATTCTCAGCCATATAATTGTCTTCCATTGTATCGTATGCTTGGAAATCTTCAAATTTTTGCATTTATATATATTATAAATATATTATTTTATAAATTAATCTTATTTTTTTCAAACCTTATACGCTGATTTTGTTTTTGGTTCTCTTTCAAATATTTGAACCACTTCATTCTTTTTATAGGATATTGCCAGATCATGTGCTGTTTCACCAAATATATTTTCAATAGTTTGATCAGCACCTGATTCTAAAAGATATTTGACAAACTTTTGCTTATTACGCAAAACACACCAGTGCAAAGCTGTTGGAGTGGTTTCAATTACATCTGAATTATTAAATTCAAGATCAAGATCAACTTCACACACTTCAACCAAAAATTCAAGTACTGTCATATTTTCATAAGTATTAAAAATAGCGTAATGTAAAGCTGAAAGACCATAATCTGTGTAATTAACATCAATATTATTGCTATTTTTCATCCAAAACTGCTTAATATTTGAAAATTGTCCATCTTTAACAAATTCTAAAAATTCTCTACTATAATCTGTATCTACCATTTTTATCAAATTTCCTTTTATTTATTATTAAAATTTATCAATTTTTTTTCACAGTCATAGATAATTTTTTATATAAAAAAATGAATCTCTATTTCCTGTTTTTGGTCAAGCTTTTTACTGTCAAATTTATTTGTATTAAAAAAGCTTATATGGAGAACAATCAACTTATTATCCAAAATTTAACTGATCTATTACAACATTACAAAAATGACTCTAAACTTAAATTTAAGTATGCAGCTATCAATAAAGCCCTTGCATACATTAAACTATATCAATATCCTATCAAGTCCGGTAATTATGCTAAAGAACATTTACCCAATATCGGTGACGGTATTGCTAAAAGAATTGATGAAATTATTAAAACTGGTACACTGAGTGAACTACCACTGCATAATAATAATGTAATTGCAATAGCAATCAATGATCTCACGCGTATCACCGGATTGGGTGAAACAAGGGCTCGTAAGTTAGCCAATATGGGTATTATGTCTGTAGAACAATACAAACAAGCAATTGCAAATGGGAAAGTAAAATCCACACATCATATAGATGTGGGACTTAAATATTTTGATGATTTAGAGCAACGGATACCACGTCATGAGATTGAAAAAATGGAGGTTATTTTGAGATCTGAATTGCATAAATTAAATCCCAATTTGATCTTTAACATTTGTGGATCTTATCGTCGTGGTAGGGAAACGTGTGGTGATATAGATGTTTTAATCACTAACCAAGATATTAATGATAAAACACAATATTTACCACAGTATGTACAAAGATTAAACTCAAGGGGATTTTTGGTGGATCATTTAACTGTTAATGGTCAAAAAAAGTATATGGGTGTTTGTAAAATAGCTAAATTAGGTCGTAGAATAGATATTAGATTTGTGGATTATGAGGCTTATTATGCGGCATTGATCTATTTTACAGGATCTAAAAATTTCAATATTGATATCAGAAACAAAGCGATTGAGATGGAATATTCATTAAATGAATATGGTCTAACTGATAAAAATACTGGCGAGGTTATATGTCTGCATTCAGAAAAAGAAATATTTGAATTATTATGTATAGACTATGTAGCGCCATTAGAACGTGATATTTAAAAAAAAATGAATATTTTTTATTGATAAAGATATAAATATATTATAATTATGATTATTACACTAAAAAAATCTGATTTTTCTTGGGAAAGATTGTCTTTGCATGATAGAATATCTCAATGCAATGATTTAATTATGGAAACACATTTATTTTTAATTAAAATTGCAAATGATAAGGGTTTGAATATTGGTAACACTCCATTATCAATTATGCCTCCAATGGGTGAAAATAATAAACTACATCACTCAACTGTTGAATTTAAAAATAAAAATGGTGACTACAAAATTAAATACAATGGTATTCCACATATGCCACAACTTATGTGTGTGAGGTTGTTTAAAGATAATAAACTTTACAACAAGGACAACCATGGTTTTCAATCACAAAAAATATTAATTTTGAATAAGATAGAATTGTCTCATCTAATTATCAAACTTGATGATGAGTTAATTACATCTAAAAAGATTAAATCTAAACATCTTAATTCAGAAACATCTACGGTATTCCGTGATCCCCACGGTAAAGAAGAAATAGATGATGTTCCTATCAAAACTTTTACAAATTTGCATAGTAATCTTTTTACAAATGATACACCGCTAATAAAAAAGATTGGTAGTAAAACATCATCAAAATTCAATCTCGCCGATTGGTGGAAATCTATTCAAAGTCAAAATTAAAATTTTTAACTTTTATAAAAAATTGAATTATATTTTAATAATATAAATACATCATATTACCAAAAAATAAATATGGATAAATTTTGTACTAATTGCTTATATAATGGCATTGAATTAAATGACTGTTATACCCATTATCCAGGAGAAGATTGTCCATCTCCAGTTATACGATTAGAAGATGTTACATGTACTCGTTGTGAAAAAAAGGGTCATCTGCATTACAAATGTACTGTTAAACAGTGCAGATATTGTAAAGAGAATAGACATCTTGTAAAAGATTGTGAAAAATTGGCTAAAAAATTAGAAGCTGAACAAAACAGATGGTGCACATTCTGCGAAGAATATGGTCACACAACACGATTTTGCGAAAATCCTCATAATATTATGAATGTTACTCGTTATTGTTATCGTTGTCGTGATTCAAGTCATGGATTGAAGAATTGTTCTTATTCAAATTGATAAGAATTTATTTGAAAATTCTATATATTATAAATAAAACTATAAATATTATCATCAAGTTTAATATCATATAAAATGTATTATTTCCCATATTATCAAAATTTTCAATTGTTAGATATGGAAAAGTAATTGTCGGTTTACCTTTAATATAATCATTTACATAAGGATATGATTTATATTCCGGATTAAATCTGTTCCCATAATCAGGAAATGGATAAAATGGGCTGTCAGAAACTAAAACTGGATTTTTTTTAGTAAATTTAGGTACATCTACTGCATAATCTTGCCTTTTAAAAACCTTATCATATTGATAATCTACTCCAAATTGATTACCTCTTACCCAATTAGCATTAGACCCACCATCTCCACATACAGGACCCCAGATATTCTGCTGTGGAGAATATAACATATAACATTGATCTCTTGTAAATGGTCTATTAGGATATTTATTACATTTAGTGCAAGCGGGATCATGTGTTAGATGATCTTTAGGAGATGGTGGTAAAGTTGTACAAAAACTGGGATATTTTGCTTTGTAATGTGGGGGTGCTTTTGCAAAATTTAATCTTCTATTTAAATAATTACTTTCAGGGACATTTTCAACAGGAGGTTTATTCATAGCAACTGGTGATATAGTTTTAGCATTAGGGAAATCAGTATTAATTAAATTATCCATATTATAATAAATATCAAGAAAATAAATTATTCATCTAAGATATTCTCAATCTTTTCAACATATTTTTCAGGTGTTAAAAATTTATTATAATTATTAAATGAATCACATGATATAGCCTTCAATAATGAACGCGGTAAATGTAAAATACCATATAATATTTTATAAAAATTATCTATATCTTGTGTAGTATCAATAATATTATTCAATATTTCAGTCTTATTAATAACATTGTTAATAGATGCAAAAGTTATATTACCTAAACTTAAACTTTCTAATGATGATACACCAAATGTTCCAATATTAGGTATAAATTGATCTATATAGATAACTGATTTCATTTTGAGATTTAATAAATTTTCATGATCTATTTGGCTATTTGGTATAATATATGTGTAATTATTTTTTATATATTTATTTTGAAATAATATTTCTAAAAGATTTCTAATTAAATTAGTACCCTTTAAATGAGAAGAAGGAATATGAGAAATTATCAATTTTTTTTCATTAAATCTATCCTCAATAGATTTTAAAATTATATCTTTATCAATTTTATTAATATATATTTGTAATACTTCATAATCTGTCACTTTATTTAAATTCAATCTTATTAAATCTGGAGTATAAAAATGTTTTTTATATTTATTATACTCTATTTCATTAAATCTTTTATAATTACTCCTATAAATAGATCCTGGATGAGTTATGTGTAAGTTTTTCACTGAATTGTAAATTTTTAAATCTCTAAGATAATTTTTACCACCAATATTATTATCAGATAATAACTCTAACTCATCACTAAAAATAACATGTTCCGAATTTAATATTAAATAACGAATATATACCAATATTTCAGCTGTAAACATAACTTTCCTAATATTTATATCATGTTGTAATTTGTAATTAAATGGATGAGGTAAATTACATATCACTCTTGATTGATATTTTTTTGAATATTGATTTATAATATTTGAATATTCAGTCATAACATTTGCATAATCCATATCTGCTAAATAAGTAATCATTTTTCTATTATCTGGAACATAATTTAAAACTTTAATAGATTCTAATATAAATTTTTCATAATACTCATAATTTTGAAATACAATACCAATGTAATTGTATTTACCACTTGGTACAAACTCTACTTGATATTCATTCTTATTAATTATTGTATTACCATATATATCTGCAACATAGATGCATATATTTTTAGAACTATCTTCGTGAAATATCGCTTTAATTGTATATTTTATATTTGGTTGTAAATCAACAATCCATTTAATACCAGGTGTACTACCACGTTGATCTGCTATAACCATATTATTTTTTATTAATACATTTTGATTTTTTATACAGTTTTTTATTAATAACTCCATTATTAATAAAAATATTATTTTAATATTATTTAACGAACGTGTCTATATGTTATATATTTACCAGATGAAGGACTGGTACGAATAATTTTAAACATCCCCCCAGATTTAATACCATAATATCTTGCAATTGGATCTGTAGATAACATTTTAGGAAATTTACTTAATTTAGTATTGTATTTTTCAGAAATTTCGTTAATTTCACTTTCACTAAGTGGTATACATTTAGGCATATCATCATGTTTTGTAATATTAAATGTTAAATTCTTAAATAAAAATATTTCAACATTTTTATAAAGATCATTCATTAACTCTTTTATAATAATAGCATTTGGTTTATCTTTTAATATAATAATTATGTTAATATCCGGATTTTCAAAAGCTTTTTTTATATTGTAAACCATTGTTTCAAGATCTTTCTTAACAAATGTTTTAGTATCTTTGTAAAATGCTACATGAATTTTATCATCATCATCTGTAATATTATAATTATTTTCATCATACATTATAATAAATTCTTCATAATCAATATCTTTAGAAATAGAGTAACCTCTATCACTTAGCATTTCAGTTAAAGTTTTATAAACGTGAAAAGTGTTTTTAATGTCCATTATAATACTAACTTATATATTCTTTATATAAATTAATCATTTTTTTTTAAAAATAGAATATTTTTATTATTACAAATTTAATTTATCATAAATATACTTAAAAATATTAAACAATATTTATTATATAAATTTTATGAATATTATCGTAGATTGTAAAGAAAATCAAAAATTTATTGATGTTTTGCATAATTATCAAATTAATTTCACAGTTCAATCACTTGACTTAGGTGATATTGTTTTTACTTATCATGAAAAAAATATACTATATATTGAAAGAAAAACTATTAATGATTTAGCTGCATCTCTTAATGATGGACGATACCATGAACAAAAAGCCAGATTGAAAGGTAAAAATGCTTTATATTTAATAGAAGGATCATATGAAGATTTAGATTTAAAGTATAATAAAACTTTTAATTTAGAAAAATTAAAAGGATGTATTATCAATACAATGGTAAGAGACAATATTAATGTCTATTTAACTAAAAATATGGATGAAAGTGCAATATTTATTGCAGATATAGCTAAAAGATTACCAAAATATGCTAATTTATTAATTAAAAATGACAATCATTTTGAAAATATTACATCAAATGATTTAACATATTCTAATTCTTTAAAATCTAAAAAGAAAGATAATATGAATACCACAGTCTGCTTCATTAATCAATTACATCAGATTCCAGGCGTTTCTATTAACATGGCACAAAATATAGTGGATCAATATTTAAGTATGAGTAATCTAATATCCAAATATAATGAGACGGAAGATAAGGAGGGTATGTTAAAAGACATTAAGATCAATAATCGTAAATTGGGACCTGTTGTATCCAAAAGAGTTTATGAATATCTTTTTAAGCTTTTTTGAAAAAAGCTTTATCAAAAAAATATCTTCAAATTATTTATATAAAAGATAACTTTAAGATATAATAATGAATTTTACAGAAATAGATTTATCAAGAACAAGTTTAGACAATGATAGTGAAAAATATAATGAATTATGTTCTGAATTAACTGAAGTTCAAAATTTACATGAAGAGATACAGAAAATATTAAATGAAGAGAAAGAAATTATTGAAACACAAACTAAAAATATTGCTCAAAATACTAAAATTGTATTAGAAGAAGTAAATAATCTTCAAATTACTAATTATAAACCTATTTTAATTGGTTCAACAATAGGTGCTATTACATTAGGACCTATTGGAGTCTTAATTGGATTAAAGTATGGTGCAGTAATGGTTGCATTAGGTGGTGGATTAAGTGGAGGTTTATTAAGTAAATATATTACATCTTAATATCATAATTTATGATAATATTTGGTATAAAATAGTATTTAGAATAGTTAAAGAATATTTCTTTATTATTTTTTGACAATTTAGATAAAAATTCATAGTATAATATAATAATATTTGAAAGTTGTATATATAAATTTATAATTTTACAATAAAAATCATTATCAAAATTGTATGTATTTTGATTATATTTTTCTAATTTATGTTTATATTTTTTTTCAAAATTTATAACAGTATAATTAAATTTTATTAATCTGTTTATAAATATATTATACAATTCTATTTTCTTTCTTGATTTTGTTATATCATTAATATCAAAATCATTAATATATTTTCTCCAATTTTTAGAATATATTAATTCAAAATAATATTTTAATATATATGTCACCTCATCATCATATAACATATTATCACTTTCCTTATATTTTTCTAAATGAATTATATATGATATTAATGCATTAATACAATTAAGATGTGATTCATTTGCTTTATAATAAAATTTAATATATTTTCGATTCATTTTTTTTTCATTTAATGAAAAAAGTTTTTTTATATATTTTTTATTTTTATTTATATTTATTTCAATAATATTATTATTCATAAATTTATCTATATTTTTATCATAATTTAAAATAGTTTTATTATAATATTTTTTTTCAATATATTCCATTTTATAATATATACATTAATTTTTTTATATATATTAACTAAATTACTTAAAATTATATAAAAAAATGATATATTATTTTACACAAGTTCAGTTTTATCAAATAATATTTTCTATATATATATAATTATGAAATCTGTATGTATATATGCAAGTGAACTCGCAGTTGTGATCGGTGTGAATAAATATCAAAAACTTTCAGATGTAATTGTTAAACTATGGCAAAAAAGTTTTCCAATCGATTATGAAAATACAATTACTAATCTTAAAAAAACACATCAAGTTAATTTAACTCCCAAAGAGACTGATATACAGTATATTAAACGGGTACAAGATGAGTGTAATCTTAATATACAAGACAAAGTAAATGAATGTTTGAATACCAAAGATACAAGCAAATTGTTAAATAATCGGAATCAAATTTTAAAAGAAATTGATCAGAATGATAAATTAGACACAGAAATTAAAAAAGATTTCAAAAAATCGTTAGAGAGTGTTACAAATAAAGCGTTTGGTACTATTAATGAGAAAAGTGTGATTGATTATTACATGGAACAAAGTGGTAAGAAAGTTATTTGTGATACCAGATTTATTCGTAAAGAATTATGCACTTATAATGATATTAAGTGGAATTTAGGTGGTAAAATTGATGGTATTACTGAAGATAATATAGTTGTTGAGGTTAAGAATAGGATATATAAATTATTTCATGTGATGCGGGATTATGAAAAACCACAAATTCAAACATATATGTATATTTTAGGATTACCCAAAGGACATTTGGTTGAAAGTTTTAAAAGAGGTGGAAATATTCAAATGAATATAATAGAAGAAGATTTTGATCAGGAATATTGGGATACTGTTATTCTGGGACGTTTAACAAAATTCATCAAGATGTTTCATTTATTTTTGGAGAATATAGATTTGAAAACTTATATATTATTAAGTGAAGACGAAGAAAAGGATGAGATCCTAAGAGATTTTTTATCTTAATATTATTATATATTGATGAATAATACTAATAATAGTAATATAAAGAATAATATAAAGAATAATAGTAATATAAAGAGTAATAGTAATATAAAGAGTAATAGTAATAGTAATATAAAGAATAATATAAAGAGTAATAGTAAAAGTAATAAAAAGAATAATAATGGTAATAATGGTCAACAATTTAAAATTTGTGTTCGTGGATTTATGGATGGATTCAAAAATAGATCAGAAGATTATAGTATTAATGCATCGATGAAACCATCTTATAATAAATGTTATCAATTTGGCAAAACTTGTTTAACAGATGGCACATGTGTTGAAAATAAGAATGAAAGTATTGACAATATTAAAGAACAATTGAAACAATTATTTAACAATAATCCGAATTTTAATAATAAATATCCAGAATTGTACAGTTTAATTAGTAGTCAAGTGCAACCATCTGCACCACCTATGAATAACAATAATTCAGGACCATCTGCACCATCTATGAATAACAATAATTCAGGACCATCTGCACCACCTATGAATAACAATACTAAAAATAAAAATAATAATAATAATAAAAATAATAAAAATAAAAATAATACTAAAAATAATACTAAAAATAATACTAAAAAATATCCGGAATTACATGAAACTGGGTTAAATATGACACCAAGTGTACAAAATACCAAATTAAATAATAATTAAGTATTAGTTAAAATATGGTAAAATATTTATAATATATTATTAATGAAAACATTAGTAATATATACTAATAAACTCCAATTTGAGAATATTGTAGATGATAACAATAATTTTGATATATTTTTCGATAAGAATTGTCAAGACATAAATGAATTATATCGTAAATGTCCAAAAAGATATTGTTATTATTTTTTTCTTGATTATGAATTTAATTATTCAAAATATGATATAAATAATTTGATAGATGTCTTGAAAAAACAAAAACCAGCCATTCTCTACTTATCAAACAGAAATAAAATATATCATCGTTCTGTAATTCATTACTCATATCCTTTATTAAGTTATCAAAAATATGGTAATCATATATATTATGTACAAGAAATAGTTGAAAGACCATTAAAAAAATATATTTACAATTTAAATAATTATCAAAATAAAGTTACTGGATTAGTGAAGAAAGATTTAAAATTTCGTGCTTTACTTCATTGGTTCAATCCAGCCATTAAAAAATATGATGGTGATAATATAAATAATAATTATCAAATAATAGATGTTGATTTAGATAAAATAAATTTCTTAAATACATTCGATATTTTTCAATATTTTGATGTTAATCATCCATATTTTAAGGATAAAAGAATAAAATTTCATAAAAATAATCGTGAAATGTATGGAGACTGTGGAACTTATCATTTTAGACACGATTTTCATAATATCAATAGAAATAGTATTGTTAATCATTTAATTAAAAAATATAATTATAAAAAATATCTCGAAATTGGAGTCTATAACTGTTATCATTTCAATGAAGTCTATGTTGATGAAAAATATGGTGTAGATCCCTCTCCTAAAACAAGTGATCCTGTTTTTAAAAGATGGAAAGATAATATATATCAAATGACATCAATTAATTTTTTTGAAACGATTGATAAAGATGAAAAATATGATATTATATTCATAGATGGATGTCTATATGAGTATAATGTAATGACTGATGTATTAAATGGATTAAATCATCTTTCTGAAAATGGAACCATTGTTTTACATGATTGTAATCCTCTAAATGAATATTTACAAAGAGATGATTATAATACTCACTATAATGGCAGCAAAGGAGACAAAATTATTTGGAATAATAGAACTTACACTGACCGACATTGGCTCGGTAAAGCATGGAAGGTTATTACCAAATTAAGATATACTCGTGAAGATTTAGAAGTGAGTGTAGTAGATTGTGATTGGGGAGTTGGTATAATTCGGAGGGGTAAGCAGGAGTTATTTAATATGATTAAGGATAAGAAGGAGTTAAATAAGTATGAAACATTTATCAAATATCGGAGGCATATGTTGAATTTAATAAGCGCAGAAAAATTTTTAGAATTATACCCCTAAAAACAAAAAGTGATTTTTTTGATCAATAAATTTTATTAAATACCAACTCAGGATTGAATCTTTTCTTCTCGCAATTGCAAAAAAATCTCGTAAATTCATTTGCACTCTTAAATGCTAAACATCTTCTATTCACATCTGTTAAATCACTTGGATATGGATTGTTAAAAGTGTAACAGAATGTTTTCGCCTGATCACGTAATGTATTTGCACGACAACAAGCTTGATATAATCCTCTAATAGTTGTCTTACCTTTTAACAAAAGTAAAATATATTGATCAAGTGTTGGTGTACCTGAAATTTCATCAAGTATTGAGTTGAGAGATTTGCATAAAGCAAGGTCATCGAGATAGATTAATTGTGAACTGGTATAAACTTTAGTTCCAATACCTGGGAAACTTATTTTTTTACAAAATCTTTGAAAACGGTTGTCTTTATTAACAATATCACGTGCTCTATCAACTGCAAAATAGATATCAGATATTCTATTATTACCTGCAATTAAATTGCACACATACTCTTCTATAGATAACATTATATATTATAATGATATTTTTTCTTCATAAAAAAACTTTTTAACCACAACAAATTAATGTCTTTGACAATAAGTTAATGTCTTTAGCGAAATTAAAAGTTTAACCAAAAAATTATTCATCAACTAATGCAGGCAATATATCTGGACATTCTGTAAACATATATTCCAATTTTTCAGTGAGATATCCATCTGAACAATCCGCATATTTATCCACTAAAAATACATCTTCCATAAATGTATCTGTGTTAAAATCATAAACTGCATATTCACCTTTTTTGGAATAACAAACATTATGATATCTATATTCAACACTTTCTTCTTGAAAACAAATATTTTTAAGTTTGTACAGATTATTTTCATGTTTCATTACATTCATGTGAAGTGAATAAACTATATCTTTTTCATATACATAATATGAAAGATTAATCTCAAATAATTTATCTATTTTTGAAACTACACAATCCTCAAAACATTCGTGAAACGTTTCAAATCTTTTATCATTATAATAGCAAATTTGACTCATTGTTTATATAATATATATAATATATTCTTTATATATATTTAATTTAACTTACTGGAATATTGAAAAACTGTAATGCTTTCTTGGCTGCAAATTGTTCTGCCTTTTTCTTAGACTGAGCTTTACCTCTTCCAACTATTTTATTAGTTAATGGATGTTTAACATACATATTAAATATTTTATTTTCTTCATCATAAGATTCTTCATAATAAACAGGAAATTTTCCATTAAATTTCTTTTGATAAAATCTCATCAATTGATCTTTATAATTATCATCATTCATAATCAAATCCGTAAAATCTACACAATTTTCAAATGTATATACGATAAATCTCCGACATATTCCGTATCCAGTAGATTCATTATTAACACCAAAATCTACATACATTGCACCAATAAATGCTTCAAATGCATCTTCTAAAATGTGTAGATTGTTTCTACCATTGCAATTCTCTTCTATATGTTTGGAAATAACAAGATATTCCTCAAAACTATAATATTTAGCGAATTTAGATAAACTTTCAGTTTTTACCAATTTACTTCGTAATTTGGTTAAAAATCCTTCATCTTGTTTGGGATATCTGCGCCACAAATAAGATGCTGAAATAGCTTGTAAGATACCATCGCCTAACCATTCTAATCTTTCACTTGAATCACTCTGAATATCAAGACAGTCAGAAAAATCTTGGTCTTCATCTTCCTCAATGTCTAGTTGATCTAAAAAACCGTTGTATTTTCTATTTTTTTTAGAGTTATAACTGTATGAACTATGTGTAAAAGCTTTTTGCCAGATGGTAATATCATTGACTTTATTTTTTATACCAGCTTTTAAAAGTATTTTATGAATATCTTTTTTTTCCACAAGAGAATTGTTTGGATTGTAAATAGCACTTAAATTTTTAAGTTTCTCTTCTGGTTGTTGTTGTGATTGCATTAATATTATTTACTAATATATCTTTATATATTTTATATCAATTTTTTGTATAATTTTATGAATATTATAATAAAATAATATTATAATACATTTTACAAAATTTTTACAAATTTTATTATTTTGCATATATATATATATATATATCAATTAATTAATGACTGAAAGTGACATTACTTTTATAAAACTATTTTTTAATTATCAAAATATAGTAATATTTTATATATTTTGATAGTTTCAGTGGGAAATTATTCTCAGTAAGGAAATTAATGATTGAAAGTGACATCAATATTTCATTTTTATTTTTCACTTTATGATAAATGGTTATATTTCATTTTATTTTTCTTATTTTTTGAACACAAAAAATCCCGCATGTTTAAAAAAATGGTAAAATTGCGGGAAAAAAATTTTTTGTAAAAAAATTCTTCTCAGATTTTTTATGCCTGATTTTATAAATTTCACTTTAAAATATTCTATAAATATTTTTATAATTTTTTTGCGCGCGCGCATTTTTTTTTAAAAAACTAATCAAAAACAGAAGATCAGAAATAGAATTGAACAGAATTTTATAACTAAACAAATACTATATAAATATTACCATAATATAATAATGAATTATAATTAATTTTTTATAATTAATTACCATGAATAGAAAATAATATTATGGTCTATGATAAAAATAAGATATTAATAAATTATTATATTGATAATGATAATAAAATGTATTTAAAATAGAATTTATGGTGTAGTGAACACAAAGTGAACATTTTGAACAGAAAAGTGAACAAAATAGTGAACATTAGTGAACAATCTATTCAAAAATAGTGAACAAAAGTGAACATTTTTTGAACAGAAAAATCAATTAATTTTAAGATAATAATAACATCATATAATAATGTAACAATAAAAGTAGTTTATACCATATAGTAATAATTGTGAAATAGAAAAAATATTTAAAAAAATATATTTATATAAATATATAAAATACTATGAAATACTGTTTTCGTTGCGGGAAAAAAAATAATACCATAAGTAATTTAAACAGTCATTTAAGAAATAAGAAAGAGTGTATTGCTACATATTTAAATGTACCACGAAATGAAATTCTAAATAATTATAATAAATATTTCGAAGAATTTTACAATTTATATAAAATAAATAATGATATAGATGATAATATAAATGAATATGTATGTGAATTGTGTAATAAAAAATATATACATCGTACAAGTTATTATCGTCATAGAAGATTATATTGTAAAATAAAAAAGATAAAAGAAGAAGAACAACAACAATTAATGGATGAATTTTTGAAAACAAAATTTGAAGAGCTTAAAATGGAAATGGAACAGAAACAAGAAGAGTATGAAGAAAAAATAAAAATATTGGAAGAAAAAATTAACAATCATGATCAAATTATATCAACAAATAGTAATAGCAATAATAGTAATAATGTGCAAAATAATATTCAAAATAATATGAATAATTCACACAATAATACTACCAATAATCAGTATAATATTACTATTAATAGTTATGGTAATGAGGATATTTCAAAAATAACTTCTGAAATGTGGGACAAGATAATCAGTACTGAATTTGAAATGATACCAAATTTAATTGAAGAAATTCATATTAATACACCAGAAAATAGGAATCTATATTTAGCAAATAATAAAGAGAAATTCGCATTAATCTTACAAGGAGAAAACTGGAAATTAATTGATAAAAAAGATCTTATTACCACATTAATTATGGATAAAACTATACTCTTAGAAAGTATCATTCATAAAGAAGAAGGTAATTTTAACCAACGAAGGGCAGAAATTGCATTAAAACATTGTAAACATGATGAAGATGAAATAGAATCTGTCAAAAAAAATACAATGTTAATTTTATTAAATAATAATAATTTGATAAGAAAAACATATGAAGAAAATTACAATAAAAAAATAACATTGAGTTAAATATGTGAAGAAATAAACTATATAATGTTTTGCTGAATTTAGATAATTTTGCATATATACGTCGTTTAATTAATGACTGAAAGTGACAACACTTTTGTGAATCTATTTATTTATTATCAAAATATAGTAATATTTTATATATTTTGATAGTTTCAGTGGGAAATTATTCTCAGTAAGGAAATTAATGATTGAAAGTGACATCAATATTTCATTTTTATTTTCCACCTTATGATAAATGGTTATATTTCATTTTATTTTTCTTATTTTTTGTGTTCAAAAATTCCGCATGTTTAAAAAAATGATAAAATTGAGGGGAAAAATTTTTTTGTAAAAAAATTCTTCTCAGATTTTTTATGCCTGATTTTATAAATTTCACTTTAAAATATTCTATGAATATTTTTATAATTATTTTCCCCGCGCGCGGTTTTTAATTACACATTCCAAAATCCAAAATCCACATTCCATGGAATCGTTCCATGGATCGATAAATATACTTAAAGAAAAATTATATATTGTGTATATATTATAATGAAATACTGTTTTCGTTGTGGCAATTCTTTTACAACGAAAAGTAATTTGAACAAACATTTAAGGAAGAAAAAACAATGTCATCCTTTTTTTTTAAAAATTGAAAGGAATGAAATCATAAATAGGTATGATGACTATTTATTACAGTATATATCAGTCTTAAACGAAAAACAACCAACCGGAACCAACCAGTGGAATGGAAAATCCACAAAAATTGATATCAAGAACTTATTGATAGATGAAAATAATTATGAAAAAAATATCAATAAAACATTGATAATTGATGAATATACTGTCCAACCAACCGAAAACCAACCGATAACAAACCAATCGATCCAAAAACCAACCAAAAACCAACCGATAACAAACCAGGAGAATGGAATACCAACCGGAATCCAAAAAATAGGGAATCCATTTGTTGAAAAAGGGGATGATATGATAAAAAAAATAAAATGTGAATATTGTGAATCAAAGTTTTCTCATAAAAATAGTTATTATAGACATAAAAAACATAGATGTATTATAATAAAAAAAAATGAAAAGGAGAAAAGTGAATTGATAGATAAACTTTTGAATGAAAAATATAATTCATTAAAATCAAAATTGGAGAAAAAAATGGAAAAAACTATAAAAAATAAATTAGAATCTAATACACCAAATCAAATTAATAATGAACAACATATCAATAATGGAAATATTAACAATGGGCATATAGGTGATCAAATTTTTATTATTAATAATTATGGTGAAGAAAAAATAAAAGAAATAACGGCAAAAGAGTGTGAGATGATTATGTCTCATGAATTCAATATGATTACAAAATTGATTGAATATATCTATATAATTCCTCCAGAGAATAGGAATGCTTTTATTCCAAGTCTTAAAGAAAAATATTCAATGATAATGAAAAATCAAGAGTGGACATTTATTGAAAAAAAGAATTTTATAACAGATCTTGTTATAAAACAGAGTGTTATGTTAGAACAATTATGGGATAAATATAACAAAGAATTTAAAATCATTAATCCTAAAAGATCTAAAAGTATAATTGAATTATGTAAACATGATGAAGAAGAGATAGCAAAAATAAAAACCAATACAGAATTATTATTTTTTAATAATAAAAACTTGATTAGAAATACATATGAAGAAAATTATAATAAAAAAATTAATTCCCGATAAAAAATCATATAAGAAAGTAAAAGTAATGTAAAATTTACAGTGTTGAACATTTTAAGTATTCAAATCTACTTTATTAAAAATTTAGTAAAAATATCAATATATTTTATAAATACTTATATTATTTAATGTAGTTAAGTTATATAATTATTTCAATATTTTATATAAGTATAAAATATAATGAGTAAATTTATTTCGGTAATAATTCCATTACCAGAAATGGAATATTATATACAAGATTATAGATTTAAATATGATTTTTTTGCTAAAAAAGGTATTCCAGTTCATATAACATTATTATATGAAATATCGCCAAATAAATATTATAATAAAAGAAAAATGTTGATAAATATTTTTGAAAAAATTTTACAAATACTTAATAAAAAAGAATTAATAATAAATAAGATAATAGTTAAAAAAAATTTATTTGGATTAGGTTTAAAAAATGATGATGAATTGTTATTAAATAAATTACAACACAATTTAATAAATTTTTTAGATATTCAAAATAAAAGATATTACAATAATAATTTTAAACCACATATAACTATATTTACTGGTAATGATAATATTGGATGGAAAAATAAAGATATTATTGAAAAAAAAATGAATAATAAATTACCTATAAAAATAAATATAGATAAAATATGGGTATTAGAAATAGATAAAGTAAAGAATATTGCTTCAATTGTTGATATTATTATTCTATAAATAAATCATTTTGTTTATATTTCATATCTAAATTAATCAATTTGTTATATTCAAGTATAATATATTTGACAATATTTTGTATATATATATTATTAAAATATTGATTATTTTTAATTTTATTAAAAAATAAATTAAGATGGTGTTGATCGTGTATAGAGTTCATATATTTTTTTAATGAGTGTATATTTTTTTCCTTGAGAAAATCACAATTTTTCAAAAATAGATTAAATTGTGTTTTATTTCTATTGTTATTGTATTCCATAAACATAAATAATCTATTTCTAATAAATTTTATATTAGTGCTTTTAAATAATATAACTTTAAGTTTATTTTCATTATTAGTTTTTTTAAGTATATTTTTAATAATAAAATTTAACCAACATTCATCAAATCCATAACTAAACGAATAATATGACTGTTTATCATAATCTGTTTCATTTTTCATACCAAATCTTTTAAAATCTAAATAATTATATTGTAATAATAGATCATATTGGTTAAACATATTATCAACATATTTATTCCAATAAGAAAAATTAAATATTGAATTTCTTTTAATTGCAACAAGACCAGCAGGAAAATGTGTTTTATCTAATAAGTTATAATCCATAATATTAATCTTTTCATCCATAAAATATATTGGCATTTGATAAATATTACCAAAAGTTAATACAAGATTGTTTGATTTTCTAAAATGTTCAACTTCTTCAATATATTTTTTTGTATATATAGTATCAGCATCAATAAAAACGCACATTTCCATATTTGGTGAATCATTATCAAATAGTGCGTGAAATCGCATAACAGTTCCAAATAATCCAATATGATTAATGTTATTTTTTTTATATTTTGGACAATTAAATTTTATTAATTGAATTTTTTTATAATCTTTGATAACATCAAATAATTTTTTAATTTTATCATTTGTATATACAGAATCATCATAATAAATTCTCATATAATAATTATTTGGATAAACATTATTTAATAAATGTTTCAATTTTATAACCATATTTTTAAAAAATAAATCTATTTTTTGTGATAGTACATCAATTGGTTTATTATTTTTTGTTCTTTTAATATATTTATCAAGTATAAATAACGACAATGACATACACACATATTTTTCATTAGGTTCTTTATAATATCTTATATATTCACAATCCATTATAATATAATGTGATAAAATTTTATTATATTATAATAATATATAAATATGGCTCCTAAATATAAAAAAGAACAAAAAAATAAATCCGTGCCTAAAAAAATTACGATTAAGAAGAGAGCAATAACTAAAACTACAGCAAAGAAATCAGTACAAAAAAATACACCAAAAAAAATTACAATTAAAAAGAAATCAGTACAAGAAAATACACCAAAAAAAATTACAATTAAAAAGAAATCTGTGCTTAAAAATAATAAACCAAAAGTTCTTAAAGAAAAGTTGGTACCATATAAGTCAATTAAAGAGGAATTCCCTTTGATAGAGCCTGCATTTTGGGTATTACAGAATAATAAACGATTTCCTGCATGGATCAATAAAACATTTATCAAATATAAGTTGACAGATAAGACAAAAATTAAATCAATAGATGGTAAATTTAAACCCTTCCCTTATCAACTTTTTTTGAGAGATTATATGCAAAATGCTTCCCCTTATCGAGGAATTTTACTGATGCATTTTTTGGGCAGTGGAAAGACGTGCAGTGCAGTCACGATCGCCGAAAATTTGAAAACAGATAAGAACATTGTTGCGATTATGCCAGCATCCTTGAAAGGTAATTTCATTGGAACTGAGAAGGAGGGGTTGTTATTTTGCGGCGATCCTAAATATAAGTCTAATCCTAAATTAATTGATGAACATTACACTTTTATTTCATCAAATGCATCCAATACAATACAACAATTGAATAGTGTGGAATTAGACAATCATTTGATAATTATAGATGAGGCTCACAATTTGGTATCAAGAATGTTTGGTGGTTTAGCTGGAGATAATAAGCAGGGTCGTGCAATCTATAATAAGTTGATGGATGCGAAAGATTGCAAGATAGTTGCATTGACGGGTACACCAGTTGTGAATGATATTTATGAAGCGGGAATATTGATGAATATTTTGCATGGATATATGTATTTAACAGTTTTTGACATTGTTTATGTTTCTCCGAAGTATGGGGCTAATTGGAATTTGCGTCAATTAGAGGAGGAATTGGAGAAGAAAGAATATATTGATTATGTGCAGATTAATAAGGCAAATAAGACGATAGAGTTTCATTTAAATATTAAGCCATGGCATCAATCATATCGTGAGAAATTGACGGAGATAACTGATATAGCTAAAGGTATGGAGATTAATATTCAGTACAATACCTATATACAATTTACATTATTTCCGGATGAGCCTGAAAAGGGAGTGGAAGAGTTTAATAAATATTTCATAGATCAAGATGGTTCAAGTATGAAAAATGTGGAACTATTTAAACGTAGAATTATGGGATTGGTATCATATTATAAAGGTAAAAAGGGAAATTTGCCTGCTATTAAGACTGATGAGTATGTGGAGGTGAATATGAGTCCATATCAGTTTTCGGAATATGAGAAAGTTAGAGGGGAGGAAAAAACATCTCGTAAATTATCGGAGATACGTGTTTTTACAAGACAGTATAGCAATTTCGTTTTCCCAGGAGATATTCCAAGACCAGGAATAGGAGAAAGAGTTAGTAAAAAGGGTAATAGCGCCAATATGCAGAATGAATCTATTGCGAAAGTGATGAAAGCTGGTGAAAATGATGAAGATGCAAGTGAAGTGAAGCGAGAAGAATTGAAGCGATATCAGAAAGCAGTTGACATGGCATTAAATGAATTGAGTGCAAATGCGGATAAATATTTAGTGAAAGATAAATTGGGAATGTATTCCAATAAGATGAAGGCAATGTTAGAGAATATAGAGAAAACTAATGGTTTAATATTTGTTTATTCAGATTTCAGATCATTAGAGGGTGTAGAAATATTTTCACGAGTATTAAATGCAAATGGATATGCTAAATATGGTGAAGATAATAAATTACCAAAGTATGCTATGTATACAGGAAGTGAGGATTTAGAGGAGCGTAATAAGATTAAGAAAATCTTTTCATCACCGGAAAATAAATATGGACGTGATATTAAAATAATTTTAGCGACATCAGCAGGTGCTGAAGGTTTAGATTTGAAAAATATTCGCCAAGTACACATTATGGAACCATATTGGAATAATGTTCGTATTAAACAGGTAATAGGTAGAGCAGTAAGAAGAAATTCTCATATTGAATTACCACCAAACGAGAGAGATGTATCAATCTATAGATATATGTCATTGATAAGACCAGAGGATCAGAAGGATTTGAAACCAAAAGAACGCTTATCCGCTGATCAAATTATATTGGAAATAGCAAAGAGGAAGGAAAAAATTACGGATGAGATGATAAATGCAATGAAAGGTGGTGCTGTAGATTGTGTATTGAATGCAATAGATAATGAGGGCAATATAAGTTGTATGAGTTTTGGTGAGAGTGTAGATGGTATATCATATGTTCCAAGAATAGGTAAAGATTTAGGAAGAGGAACGGAATCTGAAATGCGAAAAGTGGAACAAAAATTAAGACATGGTGCAATAGATATAGATGGGATTGTTTATTTTATAGAAGGTAAAAAATTATATAAAGTTAGTGATAAATTGAAGCGCAATCCGATAATGAAGATCCCCAAAATAAGGAAGAAAGTAGCAGTAGATTTAGAAAGTCGCGAAATATATGATCATGAAGCAGCAATGGTATCTAAAACAAAAATTAAGTTAGGTGTATATAATAATTCATCAAAATACATTAAATCTTAGAAATACCTTAAATTTTAGTAATCTATTTATAAAATTGATATTTTATAAATAATATATTAATATATTAATATATTAATATACTATAAATGATTGGAAAAACAATTCGTTATGATAATAAATTTTATTATTGGGATAAAAATAATTGTATGTGGGTACCAATCGATGTATTTGGTCCAACAGGTGCAACCGGTCCTCAGGGTCCAGAAGGACCTCCAGGTGTAACCGGCGCAACCGGCAGTAAAGGTGTAACTGGTGCAACAGGTGCTCAAGGTCCTAAAGGTGTAACTGGTGCTCAAGGTCCTAAAGGTGTAACTGGTGCTCAAGGTCCTAAAGGTATGACAGGTTTAACCGGTGCAACCGGTAGTAAAGGTGCAACTGGTCCTCAAGGTGCTCAAGGTCCTAAAGGTATGACAGGTGCAACTGGTAGTAAAGGTGCAACTGGTAGTAAAGGTATGACAGGTGCTCAAGGTGCAACCGGTAGTCAAGGTGCAACCGGTAGTAAAGGTGTAACTGGTGCAACAGGCTTAACCGGTGCAACCGGTAGTCAAGGTGCAACTGGTCTTCAAGGTATGACTGGTGCTCAAGGTGCAACTGGTAGTAAAGGTATGACAGGTTTAACCGGTGCAACCGGTAGTCAAGGTTCAACTGGTAGTAAAGGTATGACAGGTGCTCAAGGTGTAACAGGTGCTCAAGGTGTAACAGGCTTAACCGGTGCAACCGGTAGTCAAGGTTCAACTGGTCCTCAAGGTCCTAAAGGTGTAACTGGTGCTCAAGGTTCAACTGGTAGTAAAGGTATGACAGGTTTAACCGGTGCAACCGGTAGTCAAGGTGCAACCGGTAGTCAAGGTGCAACCGGTAGTAAAGGTGTAACTGGTGCAACAGGTGCTCAAGGTGTAACTGGTAGTAAAGGTGTAACAGGTGCAACCGGTAGTCAAGGTGCAACTGGTAGTAAAGGTGTAACAGGTGCTCAAGGTGCAACCGGTAGTAAAGGTGTAACAGGTGCAACTGGTCCTGAAGGTCCTAAAGGTATGACTGGTCCTCAAGGTATGACTGGTCCTCAAGGTATGACTGGTCCTCAAGGTCCTCAAGGTATGACTGGTCCTCAAGGTGCAACTGGTAGTAAAGGTGTAACTGGTGCAACAGGTGCTCAAGGTCCTAAAGGTGTAACTGGTGCAACTGGTGCAACAGGTGCTCAAGGTCCTAAAGGTGTAACTGGTGCAACAGGTGCTCAAGGTTCAACTGGTAGTAAAGGTATGACAGGTGCTCAAGGTGCAACTGGTCCTCAAGGTCCTAAAGGTATGACAGGTGCTCAAGGTGCAACCGGTAGTAAAGGTGTAACTGGTGCAACAGGTGCTCAAGGTGTAACCGGTAGTAAAGGTGCAACCGGTAGTAAAGGTGCAACCGGTAGTAAAGGTACAACTGGTAGTAAAGGTATGACTGGTGCTCAAGGTGCAACTGGTAATAAAGGTATGACAGGTGCAACTGGTAGTAAAGGTGCAACTGGTCCTCAAGGTCCTAAAGGTATGACAGGTGCTCAAGGTGCAACCGGTAGTCAAGGTGCAACCGGTAGTAAAGGTGTAACTGGTGCAACAGGTGCTCAAGGTTCAACTGGTCCTAAAGGTATGACAGGTGCTCAAGGTCCTAAAGGTATGACAGGTGCTCAAGGTTCAACTGGTCCTCAAGGTCCTAAAGGTATGACAGGTGCTCAAGGTGTAACAGGTGCTCAAGGTTCAACTGGTCCTAAAGGTATGACAGGTTTAACCGGTGCAGCCGGTAGTCAAGGTGCAACTGGACCTCAAGGAGTAACTGGGGCAACTGGTAGTCAAGGTGTAACCGGACCTCAAGGTCCTAAAGGTATGACAGGTGCAACCGGATCTCAAGGACCTCAAGGAGTAACAGGTGCAACCGGATCTCAAGGACCTCAAGGACCTCAAGGAGTAACAGGTGCAACCGGTAGTAAAGGTATGACAGGTTTAACCGGTGCAACCGGTAGTCAAGGTGCAACTGGACCAACAGGTCTACCAGGTTTTATTGATCCCGGAAAGGATAGAGTTATGATTTCTTTTAGTAGTGATCAAACAGTTAGCAAAGGAGGAAAATTTTTAGGTTTAGGTAATCAAGCAAATAATTTAGATGATGTAGCTATACCATCCGCAACAGACGGTATATTTTCAAGATTAGTCCTTAGTTTAAAACAAAATATATCATCTGGTATGAATGTTACACCTGGTGTAGGTGAATCGGTAACAGCTTATTTAGTTGTTGTACCTTATGATAATACATCTCCTACCAAATATTCTACACCAATTGTAAAAATATCAAGTTTAAAAGATTTTCTTTTAGCTTGGGAGGCATCCAGACCTGCGATAGATTGTACAAATTATGGTGAACAAGAAGTTGGATTTCCATTAGATGGTGGAAATCCTATTTTACCTGTTGGTACAAAAGTAGGATTAAAAGCAATGATATTACCTGGAGAGCAATGTGGTATATGTGATCAGGGTGACATTACAGTGACAAAATGTGATATTTTTGCAGTCTGGATAAAACCAGATGGTTTTACATCTTTTAAACCTTCAGTTTCATTAATTTTAGGAACAGAGTAAAATAGATAAATTAGAAAAATAGAAAAATAGAAAAATAGATAAATTAGAAAAATAGAAAAATAGATAAATTAGAAAAATAGAAAAATAGATAAATTAGAAAAATAGATAAATTAGAAAAATATCTTTTTATAGAATATATGAATAATTCTATAAAAAGATATAAAGTTTATTGTATTAGTGAAGCAACATTTCATGAATTTCATTCAACATCAGAACCAACTGAATGTCCATATGGTCATGCAATTGATACTAATCAAACAACTATTGTATATGAAATACCAATTATTAGTAAAAATTCACAAACATTAATACCTAAAAAAAGTACAATAAGTAGTAAAAATTATCAAGATCTTAAATGTGATTTTCATTTTAATAAGTTAATAATGTCAGAAATAACAAATGTAAAAGTAATTGGTTATGGGAATAATACATATTCTGTTAGAGCTTTTAATATTACAAATAATAATGAAATTATTTCAAATACTTTATCAAATACAGAAAAAGATATAAATGATTTAGGTTATATTGAAAATTCACCAACACAAGATGCAATTATAGAATTTCATACTAAAGTTAGTAATCCATCTAATAAAGCTTATATTGAAAATATTATAGTTCATTATAGATAATTTTTATTTTATAATAATTAGTTAAAATATTTATTATAAATAATATGTGTTAATATAAATATTCTACTTTTCCTACAAATAATTTATCATTTGTTGTAGATTTATTAATATATTCTATTGTTACTTCTATATTAGTTGGAACATAACTACCACCAATTTTAGTTTCACCAATATTATGTTTTGATGGATGCCCAATATCATAATCTTTCATAAAATATATACTTTGTTTAATATATGTAGGTGTTGCAAATGAATAAGAATTTACAAGATTGTTTTCTACATAAATATAGTTATTAGTTTTATCAATATCAATAACTCTTTCTACATTATCATTATTTGTTAAATCATCTAATTTAATATAAAATCCTTTATAAACATTATCTATAACTGTTTGAGAAACAGATATTCTTAATCCATGTTTCCAATATGTTGTATTAGTTGGAACTTCATTATTAATTGTATCTAAAATACAAGTATAAACTTTATTATTGTAATTAATAGTTTGACTTTCAGTATAATTTTGAGATACCCAATTTGAAGCTGGTGAAACATTTGCAGTAATAGTTCCTGTTGTAGTATCTTTACCTACAACTAAATTAATTGTATCTCCTATATTTTCAGATATAGTAACAAATTCTGCAGATAAAGCTGATATTGGAAAAGGAAAAGATTTTGAAACAGAAGTTGTTGTATTTTTAATAGCAGTCATCTTAAGAGTAGTAGTTGCAAAATTACCTCCTGTAGTTGTGCTTTCTTCTTTAACTTTAACTTCATTAGAATCTATTTTTTCAATAATAGTTATACTATTTAAGTCAATTGTATCTGATGTATTAGTAGGGCAAGTTAGAGGTGGTTCTTCACTCCAAACATATTCATATTTAGAATCAGTTATACAGTAGATTCTATATTTATATAAAGTTGTCATTTATAATTATATATAATAAAAAAATATACTTTTTATATATTTTTATATTATAATAGATGAATTTAAATCCTATAAGATATAACTTAAATAATAAAGAAACATTTTATTGGAATGAACAAACATGTTCTTGGGATTTAATATCTAATATAGGTCCAACAGGTGCAACAGGTGTAACTGGTAGTCAAGGTCTACAAGGTATAACCGGTGATAAAGGCATGACAGGTCCACAAGGACCTCAGGGATCTCAAGGTATGACCGGTAGCCAAGGTGTAACTGGTCCTCAAGGACCTCAGGGCTTAACCGGTGTAACCGGTAGTCAAGGTATGACTGGTAGTCAAGGTGTAACCGGTAGCCAAGGTCCTCAAGGAGAACAAGGTGTAACTGGTAGTCAAGGAGCAACTGGTCCTCAAGGACTAACCGGTGCAACTGGTAGTCAAGGGGTAACTGGTGAGAAGGGTATGACAGGTGCTCAGGGTCCACAAGGATCACAGGGAGTAACCGGTGCTCAAGGACCTCAGGGTAGTCAAGGTGCAACTGGTAGTCAAGGGGTAACTGGTGAGAAGGGTATGACAGGTGCTCAGGGTCCACAAGGATCACAGGGAGTAACCGGTCCTCAAGGACCTCAGGGTAGTCAAGGTGTAACTGGTAGCCAAGGTGTAACTGGTGAGAAGGGTATGACAGGTGCTCAGGGTCCACAAGGATCACAGGGAGTAACCGGTCCTCAAGGACCTCAGGGTAGTCAAGGTGTAACTGGTAGCCAAGGTGTAACTGGTGAGAAGGGTATGACAGGTGCTCAGGGTCCACAAGGATCACAGGGAGTAACCGGTGCTCAAGGACCTCAGGGTAGTCAAGGTGCAACTGGTAGTCAAGGGGTAACTGGTGAGAAGGGTATGACAGGTGCTCAGGGTCCACAAGGATCACAGGGAGTAACCGGTCCTCAAGGACCTCAGGGTAGTCAAGGTGTAACTGGTAGCCAAGGTGTAACTGGTGAGAAGGGTATGACAGGTGCTCAGGGTCCACAAGGATCACAGG
>Ga0233413_10000017_pt1 | contig 92353 bp, 81 predicted proteins | sample Na_anoxic_6_MG_FD_189019 | JGI IMG/M metagenome (GOLD analysis project Ga0233413, IMG submission 189019) | Seawater microbial communities from Saanich Inlet, British Columbia, Canada - Na_anoxic_6_MG | ecosystem: Environmental > Aquatic > Marine > Inlet | place: Canada: British Columbia...
TGTCTTCCATCGTGCACAACCTCGAACGCCCTCGACCCCACGCTCTCCCCTTCCCAAGGCTCCATTCTCCACTCTCTCCTGACGCATCCACACGATCTATGTTGTATACCTGTCCGCTTCGAGTTCGGCCACACTTCATCTCTTTCTTTCTTTCTCTTTCTTCCCATTCTTTCTCTTTTTAGCTTTCAATTTTTTCTTATTACTCTATTCTTTACTTTTCAATTATCAGTGACAATTGAAAAGTTTTTCAACGGGCAGTACTCTCTGCACGCTTGTGCATAAAGAGAACAACTAGACACAGTGGATGTTCATCCTCTTTCCTTTGTTAGAGTCGTCTTGATAGAATGTCGTCATCTGCGAACACTTGAAGCTTGCTTTTTTCATGTTTAGCATCTTATCATTGTGGAGTTTCTTAACGCGGCAGTTCTTCGTGCGCATCGGACGGGCGGCAAAACCATCAGCGTTCGCGATGGCGGAAGCGCCTTTTAAAGTAATGTCGCTTCGTATTTGTCTGTTAGCGTATGAACTGGCAATCACACGCACTGGGCCACAGCGAATAGAACAGGCAAACTCGGCGATTTCGTACCTATACATAGGGAGTGATGACATTCTATGTATTAGTTGAAACTCCATAGTGCAACCCTTCGATTGTATAACATTTCCTGTAACAAAGTCTACAATAGCCACACTGTTTCCGTACTTTACAAAGACCTTTGTGAAAAAGCTTTCGGTGATCCTCTTCTGTTTATGGGTAGCATCGTGCCTTTTCCCGTCGCCCGTCCAGTTGTTGCGTGTCCAGTTGTTCATGTCGTCATCCTCTTTTTGAGAGTCCATTTTCATTTCAGCGTTGACAATAAAGGGCTTTCCGTTTACGGTGCCCTGGATCATTCGGCAAACGCCCGTAATATTGTCAAGCTTATAAAGTTCCCCTGCTATTGTGGTGACATAAGGGTCTGCACCTGCCGCGACATCGGCATCTGAAGTCTCTGTTGCAGTTGGTTCTTCTGCTGCAGGAGGCGCTGCTGCCACTGTCGCTGTAGACGGCAAACCGGCAGCGAGATCGCTTTCAGAGTTAGCTGCTACTGCTGCGAAACCTTCATACTCAGCATTCGCGGTGGCCGCTGCGCTAGCTAATGTGGTTAGATCAACCTGACCTGCTGCACCCTCCGTAATTGTTACGTCTACAAACATATTCTCCATATCGATTGTGTTTCCGGTAGTGTTAGCCTGTAACGCTTCTGCTAGAAACGCCGCTAGAGCATTAATTGTGTCGGCAGAAAGAGTTAGTCCAGCAAATGCCCCATTCAGACTGCCTCCTGCTTCTACCGCTGCGGTAAAAGGGTTGAAGTTCGACATATGTATATACATACATGCAGAAGTTATTGTATCTCCTAATTAGATTAGTTAGTAGCCGTTGCGGAAAGCCGAGCAATTCCCTAGCCAGTGGTTCCAACTTCTTACATTTCCACAGCGTGCGTACCAACCCGTTACTATCCAGCGACCGGTCGCGTACGAATATGAGAACGTATATAGCCGTTGATTGAAGCTGGTGCAGCCGTAAAACATGTAAGCAACACTTTGTACTAAGGAAATGTCCCAATCAATCATCGGTTGGTTGTAATTGACACAGCCGTAAAACATGAAGCCCGTGTTTGTCACCTTTGATAGGTTCCAAGTTCCAAGTGGTTGATTGAAGTTGGGGCACATATAAAACATAGCATACGTTCTGGTAACATTGCCGATATTCCACCCACCGACAGGTTGGTTGAATGCAGTACAGAGCTGAAACATGAAGTCCGTGTTCGTTACATTCGACACATTCCAATTGGCTAAAGAACCATTGAAAGCGGTACAAGCAGCGAACATGTACTGTAGGTCTTGTAGAGTGCCAGTATTGAACCAGTTTGTTAAGGGTTGATTGAATGCCGTGCAGTAACGGAACATGCTTGTTGCGTGAGTTACATTACCTGTGTTCCAGTTACTTATGTCTTGGTTGAATGCAGCGCACTTGTAAAACATGCTCGTCGTATCGGTCACGTTACCAACATTCCAATTACCTATAGGCTGGTTGAATGCAGTGCAGTTGTAAAACATGTAACGCGTATCAGTTACGTTACTAACATCCCAACTCGCGATGTTCTCGTTAAAGTCAAACCATAGGTTTGCGAAGTAGAAAAGACCATACATGCTAGTAACTTGGGAGGTAACCCACTTGTTTATATCACCAAGTATAACGGGTTGAGTGGGTCGGGTGGAAATAGTTCGCGATATGCATCTCAACGAAGGATCGAGTGTCTTGTATACCTTTAGTGCAACAATCAGTTCACTACGGTCTGCTGGTGTGAACGTTGGTTGGTTGAAAAGAGTATATTCACCATTGGCGGCGGCGGGGGTGGACGAGTTATCCAGGAATGCGCCATACTGTTGCACGAAGAGAGTCGCCCCAAAAAACATCTCGGTAACGTTGGCGGTTGGAACTATTACCCATTGTCGAATATTTTGGTTGAATGCCGTTGCTTCCTTAAATAGATAGCTCATGTGCGTGCCACTGGCCGTACACCAGTTTCCAATTGGTTGATTGAACGCAGTGGCCTGAAAAAACATGGCGTCGAAGTACCACACGTTAGACACATTCCATGCAATGTATTCGTTTGCTTGGCCTTGATTAACAGTTTTTGTGCTGATATCGCTATTAAAGGCGGGGGTATTGGCGAACATCCCGTACATATTCGTAACATTGCTAGTATTCCAGTTACTTATGTCTTGGTTGAAGGCGGTAGCGTATTGGAACATTCGCGCCATATCGTCCGCACTGCTGACGTCCCAATTACCTATGTCTTGGTTGAAGGCGGTAGCGTATTTGAACATACCGGGCATAGCGCCCACACTGCTGACGTTCCAGCCCCCTATGTTTCCATTGAACGCGAACGCACCGTTGAAGATATCGGCCATACCAGTTACATTGCCGACGTTCCAGAGATTGAGATTCTGATTGAAGACGATAGCGCTTTGGAACATACTGGCCATACTTGTCACGCTGCTGACGTTCCACCCCCCTATGTTTTGATTGAAGGCGGTGGCATCGCTGAACATACTGTTCATATTGGTTACACTGGTGGGGACCCATGCGCTGATGTCACCATTGAAGGCGGCTGCGGCCTGGAACATCTGCTTCATATTAGTTACATTGCTGACATTCCAGAGATTGAGACTCTGATTGAAGATGAGAGCGCCTATGAACATGGTGTGCATGTCGGTTACGCTGCCCACGTCCCAGCCACCGGCGACCCCGATGGGCGAGTTGAACAACCTGCAGTTGGCGAACGTCCCAATCATGTTAACCACGCTTGAGGTGTCCCAGGCCTCTATCCCCGTGCCTACAAACACCCAGCAGTCTTTGAACATTTGCTTCATACTGACAACATTCGCGGTGTTCCACTGGGAAAGATTACTAACGAACTTCAGGCACCACTCGAATGTTTGGCTCATGCTAGCTACGTTTGAGGTATCCCACAAGCTGATATCGCCATCAAAAGCGCGACAGTTCCAAAACATTTGGGTCATACTCGTCACGTTTGACGTGTTCCACAAGCTGATATCGGCGTTGAAGGTTGTCATGTTATAGAAGAGCTTTTTCATGCTAGTAACATAACGAGTGTCCCACTCGCTCATGGGAGATTGATTGTAGTAGTAGCTTACTGCACCATACGGCGCGGCGGCGGCTATAAAGGTCTCAAGTTCTACCTTTGCGGCCGCCCCTCCCGGTACGGCGGTGGGCGTTAGTCTGACCTTGAACGGTAGGTATCCTGCCGCGCTGGTGTTGGGAGTACCACCAGCAACGGTCCATTGTGTCGTGAAAGCGTACTCTCTTCCCGCAATCTTCGGCCATTTCAGGAACCCATCGTTGCCGCCTTGGATCACGGTCCAACCCGACGCGCTTGCGGTGATTTGTGTCGCGCCAAAACTAAGCACAGGGCTGTTTTGGGATGTAACGCCTAGAGTCGCGGCCCAGTCGGCTTCAAACACAGCGGCGCTTCCAATGGAGTCGAAAACAAGCACCTTTACGATCCCGGGACCATGCTGCTGCGCGCGTAACGCGTTCTCAGCCGGCGTTCCATCCAGTGGCAAACCAATGGTAAGACCCAGATCGTAGTTAGCCGTGGGGTCGAGCCAAGGGGTCCAAGTATCAAAGGTGGTATTCGAGCTATTAGACTCTATAATGGTGTGGTTCAACGGCATGTTATACAATAGGCGTACAAAAAAAATGTCTTTTTCTTATCCTAGATGGAACTTACTTATTCACGCAGATTACCTTACCGTTTGTGATGCTGCGAATATTGCAATGTTTGACATGTATTGCAATATATTGACCTAATTAGAGCGTCAGACGCGCGGGATAGTCCGGACCTTCCCCTCCTCATCCGCTGTGGAGTAGAACCTTTCCCGAACTTCACCCTTGTAGTGGCTCCGCTTCATAGTTAGCATGCCACCGTCCGTCAGCTTCTTCACGCGGCACACCTTTGTACGCATCGGGCGAACCGCAAAGCCATCCGCGTTCTTCACGGCACGCCCTCCACATATCGCGATTTCGCTACGCACTTGGCGATTGGGGAACACCTTCGCAAAGACTATAACCGGACCCGCTTGAATGGAGCAGCCGCCGCTGCACACTTCCCTATTGTACATGGGGATCTCAGAGTGCTTACCAGAGATGGGCTTGATGACCAAATCCGTCTCAGGGGTGCCCCTCACGGTTCCGTTTTCAAAATCCACGATGCATTCGCTGTCGCCATGCTTCACGAACACGTGTGTGTAGAAGCTCTGCATCTCTAACTTCGTTGCTTCCAATCCACCAGCGTTCTCCGAGGACCACTCGTTCATCCTTCTTTCCTTATTCTCGGAATCCAGCTTCATCATAGCGTTGATGACAAAGGGCTTCCCATTCACAGTGCCCTGTATCATACGACACACACCAGTGATATTGTCCAATTTGTAGAGCTCCCCCGTCAACGTCACCACATAAGGATCACAACCAGATGCCGAGTTAAACGGATAGTAAAAGGAGGACTCCCGCCACGCAGCGTTCTCTTTCCAGTGTGTCCCGCAGGTGAGATTCTTGTTCTCATCTGAAAGAGCCTGGGTGTTCGTGAACATGCCAATGAAACCCCCCTGCTGTACGCTGCTGACGTTCCAGGGTTTGAGACTATGATTGAAGACCTGTGCATTTCTGAACATATAGCTCATATTAGTTACACTGCTGACGTTCCAGTTACTGATGTCCTGATTGAAGGCCTGTGCATTGTCGAACATTGACGACATCGTGGTCGCACTGCTTGTAATCCACGCGCTGATGTCACCATTGAAGCCGATGGCACCTTGAAACAAAGCCTGCATATCGGTTACACTGCTGACGTTCCAAAGATTGAGATTTTGGTTGAAGGCGTGCGCAGCGTAGAACATGTTGTTCATAGTGGTAACACTGCTGGTGTCCCAATTGCCTATGTTCTGGTTGAAGGCGGTGGCTTGTCTGAACATATAGCCCATAGTAGTTACACTGCTGACGTTCCACGCGATGTATTCGTTGGCTTGACCTGGATTAACCGTCTTTGTGCTAATGTTCTGATTGAAGGCCGCTGCGCCAAGAAACATCTGGGACATATTTTCGACCAAAGAAGTGTTCCAGTTACTAATATCGCTGTTAAAATTGGTTTTATCTTTGAACAGTTGGGCCATGCTTGTAATGGCAGAGACATTCCACGTGTTTATAGGTCCGTAAGTGTCCGTTGCCGTTGTTGAATTGTCCACCCAGGCGTCCACCGCAATTGGCAGACTCGCGTTTGACGCAAACGCATAGGGTCCGGGTAGAGAGACACCCCCCGCGGCGGTGCTTACATTCCCCGCTATATCAAATATACTATTTAATGCCGCGGTGACTGTCAGTTGCTGGCCAGCGGGGGTTCCTGTTAGGGGAAGACCTAGTGTATACACATTGCCACCATCATTGGTAATGCTGCTCGGTGTGGGAGAAGTTAATGTTTGTGTTCCTGCTGCGACGGCAAGTACGAAATCACTTGCCTCTAGCACTCCAGTACCGCTGCCAGTTGAATATGCTGCTTCACTGAGAGTTACAGTAACAGTCATGTAGGTGCATGTAGTAGTTGTTATTGTTGGTGAAGTACTGTCGTATGTCCAAGTAAATTGTGCCGCGATGGTATTAGGATTTCCGGCTTCATCGGTAAATGTTCCAGCGGCTACATCAATGGTACACAGTATAACTTCTGCGGCAGGCGTAAACGTAGCTGTATAAGTTGCGCCTGCTCCTGCAAAGTTACTAATAACACCGTTATTCACAGTAATGTCTGCTACGGCAAAATTGGTGGTCGGTTCAGATGAAGTGAAAGTTAGAGCTATTGTTGTGTTGTTGGCGATATCTCCGCTGTTGATATCAGCAGAAGTAATAGTCATTGTTGGTAGAGTCGTATCCACAGTAAATGGCGAACTGGTAAGTTGCGCAGCAGCATTTCCCGCAGCATCTGAAACATTTGCTGTTATTGCATAGGAACTTCCATTTGATAAAGCCTGTAAGTCAGCAGCTAGAATAGTAACGCTCGCGGAATTGTTGGAAACACTACCCGTATAATTAACGCCATTAAGTGTAATAGTAACCACTTGTCCGTTTTCGGCTCCTGAAGTCACGACAGTCACGGCTTTATTGGCGTTGTCCTCAGTCGCGTTCAGCATAGCACCCCAAGTAGGGTCAATGGAAACAACCGCCGGTATGGCTGTATCCACAGTGAATGGCGCACTGGCAATGGGTGTAGCAGCATTTCCCGCAGCATCTGAAACATATACTGTCATTGTGTAAGAACTTCCGTTTGACAAAGCCTGTAAGGCAACTGCTGGGATGGTAACGGCCGCGGAATTGTTGGAAACACTAGCCGTATAACCATTACCATTAAGTGCAAGGTACACGTCTTGTCCGTTTTCAGCTCCTGAAGTCACGACAGTCACGGTTTTATCGGCGTTGTCCTCAGTCGCGTTTAGCACTGCGCCCCAAGTAGACTCAATAGAAACAATTGACGGTGCAGTCGTATCCACAGTGAATGGCGCACTGGCAAAGGGTGTAGCGGCATTCCCCGCAGCATCTGAAACACTTGCTATTATTGTATAAGAACTTCCATCTGTTAAAGCCTGTAAGGCGGCTGCTGGAATAGTAATGGTTACTGAATTGGTCAAAACACCGCCCGTATAATTGATGCCATTAAGTGTAATAGTAACCACCTGTCCGTTTTCAGCTCCTGAAGTCACGACAGTCACGGTTTTATTGGCGTTGTCCTCAGTCGCGTTTAGTACTGAGGCCCAAGTAGAAGCAATAGAGACAATTGTTGGTGGAACCGTATCCACAGTAAATGGTGAACTGGTAACTTGTGCAGCAGCATTTCCCGCAGCATTTGAAACATTTGCTGTCATTGTATACGAACTTCCGCTCGTTAAAGCCTGTAAGGCAGCTGCTGGAACGGTAACGGTCGTGGAATTGTTGGAAACACTAGCCGTATAACCATTACCATTAAGTGTAACAGTAACCACTTGTCCGTCTTCAACTCCTACAGTTACAACAGTCACGGTTTTATCGGCGTTGTCCTCGGTCGCGTTTAGCACATCACCCCAACCATAAGCAATAGAAACGATTGCTGTACCCACAACAAATGATGGACTGGCGACTTGTGCAGAAGCATTCCCTGCAGCATCTGAAACATCTGCTGTCATTACATAGGAACTTCCGTTTGTTAGAGCCTGTAGGGCGGCAGCTGGAATAGTAACGACCGCGGAATTGTTGGAAACACTAGCCGTATAACCATTATTATTAAGTGTAACAATGACCACTTGTCCGTTTTCGGCTCCTGAAGTCGCAACAGTCACGGTTCCATCGGTATCGTCCTCGACCGCACTCAACACGCCGCCCCAACTAGAAGTAATAGAAACAATTGTTGGTAGACTTATATCCACAGTAAATGGTGGACTGGTAAAGGGTGCAGCAGCATTTCCTGCAGCATCTGAAACATTTGCTGTTATTGTGTAAGAACCTCCGTTTGATAAAGCCTGTAAGGCAGCGGCTGGAATAGTAATGCTCGCGGAGTTGGAGACAGCAGGCGCCGTGTAGTTGTTACCATTAAGTGCAACAGTAACCACTTGTCCGTTTTCAACTCCTAAAGCCGTAACAGTCACGGTTTTATTGGCGTTGTCCTCAGTCGCATTTAGTACAGCACCCCAAGCGGGAGCAATAGAGACAATTGCTGGTGGGGTCGTATCCACGAAAAACGAACTGGTAAAGGGCGCAGCAGCATTTCCTGCAGCATCTGAAACATTTGCCGTCATCGTGTAGTTTGCCCCGTTCGTTAGAGACTGTAAGGCGGCTGCTGGAATAGTAATGGTTACTGAATTGGTCAAAACACCGGCCGTATAATTGATGCCATTAAGTGCAACAGTAACCACTTGTCCGTTTTCGGCTCCTAAAGTCACAACAGTCACAAGTCCATTAGCATCGTCCTCAGTTGCGTTTAGTACAGCACCCCAACTGGTAGAGATGGACGATATTGTCGGTGGAGTACCGTCATACGTCCACGTGAACGTGGTTGCAGCATTGGAGTTACCGGCCTCATCAACGAACGCGCCAGCACCTACAGTAACAGTGTACGTTCCATTAGTGTTTGCGTTGGATAGTGTCAAATTGCAATAGGACTTATTGGAGGCATTACTGTGGGTAATAGAAGCAGATCCTCCTGCTATTGTAATGCTGCCATTGTTTATAGTGCCGTTTGTCATTCCAGATGCATTTACCCTAAGACTAGTTACTACTACGTTGGTGTCATCGTTATCAGTCACACCACTGGTTACGTTAGCAAATGTTATTGCCGGTGGAACATTATCAAACGTCCAGGTAAAATGTGTGCTGGTGTTGGGCTTCCCGGCGGGATTGGTAAATGCACCAGCAGCTACAGTGACAGTATACGTTGTCCCACCGGTACTTGCGTTGGATATTGTCAAGATGGAATAGGACTCAGGCGAAGCGGCATTACTGTGGGAAATAGAAGCAGATCCTCCTGCTATTGTAATGAGTGCGCTGTTCATAGGGCCGGGGGGCCACGCGCCGCCGTAAGCGGGTCCACCGTTGCCCATCGATGACTGCACCTTAAGACTGGATACCACTACGTTGGTTTTGTCGTCATCAGCTACACCGTTAGTGGCGTTATTAAACGTTATTGCTGGTGCGATATTGTACACACCAGCCAGTGGGTTGTTGTCCGTTTCGCCTAGAATCACCCCTGAGTGAAAACCAGATACAGTCCCGGCCACGCCCTCGGTAGATTGATATGATACGATCTCCCAGTAGAGGTTAGCGGGTCCGGTCCAACTGCCATGAGTACCGTCGAGAAGATGAACAATAACACTTGCCGTCCACGTGTTGCCTACGGAACTGTACGAGACCGCGTTCACGAAACTGACACCTGTCGACGAAAACACTACATAGGGCTGCTGAATTGCTATGTCGGCAGTAAATGTTAATGTTACAGTATCACCGTCTCTGGCCAACTGATTGCCGATGGTGTTGTTAGTAGCTATTGAAATGTTTGAAAGCTGGGGTACAGGCGGCGGTGGACACGCGTTGGAAAAAGCCTGCCCGTAAGATTGTACGAAGTATGTGTTAGCACTCCATGACGTTCCGGCGGTCATTAACGCGCACTTATGCGGGTCTGACATACCATTGTTCGCAAACATGCCGTCAAATGCGTCGTAGAACACTACTGCGCCTGTGACATTTGCAACGTTCCAGCTACTGATATCCTGATCAAATACATATGCGCTCGCAAACATACCTTGCATGTGCTGAACACCTCCAACGTTCCAGTTACTTAAGGGTTGATCAAATTGATATGCCCACGCAAACATCCATTTCATATTCCACACATTGTGAACGTTCCATGCTGTATAAGTGTTTCCGTTAACGGTGACCTGGTGTGTGTCTATAGGTTGATCAAATGCTCGGGCGCTCGCAAACATATTTCCCATATTGAGCACATTTGAAGTGTTCCAGTTACTGATATCCTGATTGAATGCAAATGCGTTCTCAAACATATATTCCATGTTCGTGACGTTTGAAACGTTCCAATCTCCAATATCATCGTTAAATGTATTTTTCCCTTGGAACAGGTTGTTCATCTGTGTAACAGCAGTAACATCCCAACTACCGATACTGGGAAGGCCACCCGGATTCCCTGCACACCATAGATTCACCGCTGCTTGTAATTGTACTTGAGTCGTGGGCGCGTACACCGCCATGTTATACAATAGGCGTACAAAAGAAAAGCGTTTATTCTAAAACTTACTTATTCACGGAGATCACCTTGCCCAGCATAACAACACTGTTACCCTCGAAGATGGCCACACGGCCCAGACCCGGACACACAGCAAAAGGCTCGGCGATGAACGGAGCCTGTGGCGTCAGAACCAGCTCCGCGCCGTTACCCGTCTCAATATACTCAGGGTTCTCTACTTTCGCCCCACCTGTACTCTTGCCGATCTTCCAATTGATCGCCGCGATGCGGCAGGCGCACGTCGCCGTGCGAATATAGGCAACTGGTGTGTAACCTACCTTTAGCTGACCCGGATGGTCGAGAACGCTCACCTGTACTACAAACGAGTTCTTCTTGCTAAGCGGGATTAGAGACATGTCCTTCTTGCGCACCATAATATCTCCCTGCTGCGGCATGTTGTTCTTATCCAACCCTTTGATGTTGAGCCCCGCATTGTCCCCCGTGCACGCCATTGGATAACTCTTGTGATGCATCTCGACGGTAAAAACCTTGCCTGTGCAGGCGTTAGCGTCCGTGTGAGTGGGAATGAACTTCACCTCCTCTCCGGGCTTCACTGATCCCTGTTCCAAACGGCCGGCAACTACGCTACCCACACCCTTGATGTTATAAACGCCAGAAACAGGCATGCGCAAATCGCCCGTATTGTTACGCCTCGGGAAACACACCATCTTATCGAGTGCATCGTGCACGGTTTGTACATTGACCTGATCGCCATTGAGGTTCGTCACCCGCGCGCCCGTCCACCATGGCATGTTAGTCGACTTCTCCAACAAGTTGTCACCGTTATATCCGGACATAGGGATAAACGGGACCTGCGCGACCATATCCTTTTTCCACCCAACCAACATCAACATACGGGCCACCTCCTTCCTAATCTCGTCGTATCGCTCCTGTGAAAACTGCACCGACTCATCATCCATCTTGTTGATGCAAACAATCAGCTGTTCGACACCCAACAAACTGATAAGTCGCGCATGCTGGCGAGTTTGTCCCTGGACCTCGTGTTCACGATGGTTGCCCTTCTGGATAGACACTTCGAACCCACCCTTGTTCGCGGGCACCATCAGCATAGCCACGTCTGCCTGGGACGAACCACGAACCATATTCTTAATGAAGTCACGATGCCCGGGTGCATCGATGATGGTGTAACGCTTGCTGGGAGTAAAAAACTCCTTGGTGTTGCACGCGATCGTTACACCACGCTCACGCTCTTCCTTCTGGTTATCCATGAAAAAGGCAAACGCAAAACTACCCTTGCCCATTTCCTGCGCCTTGGCTCTCAGCTTATCCATCTCTCGCTGGCTGATACCACCAAGCTCAAACATCAGCCTACCAGTAGTCGTAGACTTGCCAGAATCAACATGGCCGCACACAACAACGCTGACGTGCGGTTTCGCTTCTTCGCCACTGGCCCCACTCATCGAGTTCTGAAGGTTACTACATTATCCCCTCTATACCGTAAACCTCCGAAACTTAGTAATAACGCGCTGACTTGGCGTCAAGTCAAGTGCACTCAACGTTTTGGCTAAAACTATCCCTCTATAATGCATACGTCTCCATGTGTTTCAACCAAAAGTACAGTGCCGCCTTCGCGGTACTTGGAGCAATGGCAACGGCCTTGGTATGGTTTAAAAAGGGAGTGGGGCACAGCCTTCTCTACATTCCACTATTGTTCTACACGTTTATGGAGACGTTGCAAACGGTTCAGTACAATTACGTCAACGTGTGTGACAACATAAACCGCGCACTCACGGAAGTCTCGTACATTCTTATACTCGTTCAGCCGGTGATGTGGAACCTAATTTTCTTGTATAAGAAACGCAGCCCACCACTGGCGCCGATTCACCAAGGGATAATAGTCTGTGCAATCGCGCTCTGTTTGACATGGATGCTTGGCCATGTCCTCCGGCGGATGTCATCGTACGGAAAGCGCGCGGACGGCGAGGAGATAGCGAGTGGCCCTAAAACATGCACATTTAAGAAAGACGACGAGCATCTCTATTGGACCTACGAGCTGTTCTCGAACCCGGGTATGGACGCCAACTGGTTCATGTATTTAGCACTATGGTTCATCCCGGGATTACTCATACCGGGAGAAACCGCAACGATGGCGATAATCATGGCTGGCTTTTTAGCGAGCTGGGCGTACGTGAAAATAAACAATCACACCCGCCATATCACACCCAGCCTATGGTGCCTATCTTCCGGGCCCACGTTGGTGATGAACGTCGTATACGCTCTTCTCGCTTAGCGCACGAAGATAAAAACGATTACTCCGACTCGGATGTGTCGTGCTTAGACCAGTTAATATCCACAGGCATTGGAATTATTATGGGAATGATCGGAAAGTTGCACAGGGCGCGTTGAACATCCCTCTGTGCCCGACAGCGATGGTGGTAAGAACGCCTTAGTGCCACCGACTTCCTGGCGGCCTCGGAGAAGTCTACCGCATTAGTCCGCAAGAACTCTTTATAGTCCTTCCGGGCAGCCGCAGCTTCGGACACGGCAGTCGCGGCCCTTGCCTCTTTCTCAAACAAACCCAGCAAGGCATGCGATGCCCCTGGCTTCTTAGCTTCTTTTCGTAACATTGCGAAATGAGAAGCCTGGTGGGCGTCTCCCCTGTGGAAAGATATGCCGCGCCTCCAGCGCCACGTCTTACTAATGTTATTAACGCCCTGATCGCCACAACATGGACATCTGCCCCCGGTCGTACCATTCTCCTCGCTGGGTCGCGACCGGAACCAAGTTATAATGCAGTGAGTGTGGTACGTGTGATGGCACTCAGGTAGCTGATAGGACTGCATTTCACTTAAGGGATGCTGGCAAATCACGCAGATGTCCTCGCCAATAGGAACGTTGAAGGGGTTAGCTGCCATTAAGTAGCAAAGCCCTAACCCTTTAAACTGCAACATCTGCGCAAGAAAAAACATTATTAAGGGTGGTAGTGTGCCCCTAGGCAGTGTGCCCTTAGGCAGTAGCCGCCTTCGGAAAGTGCCGGTTCATGTGCTTTTGAAGCTCAAAGTAATTGAGCCTTTGCCCCTTCTCCAGACCGAGCAAGTCCTTCAAAGGGACGTCCGGCACGATCTGACGTCTGTCCGAAGCATTCTGCAAATCGTTATCCTGGATATACTTGATCAAGAAACGCGTCACCTCAGTCCGCGCCACCTGTGTCCCCGTGTCCTTGTGCATGAACGAACACAAGTCGTCGCTAATCGGAGACGCCTTGGCGAACCCCGACGGCTTACGAGGAGCCTTGGTCTTGCTCTTCGCACTTTCCCGGCGATAGGCCTTCATCTCTCTCGCCACATCGCGTTCAAGAGCTCGAAGCTCATTCTGGACGGCGGTAATCTGCGTGCGCAGACCGCTCAGGCTGGTCAACACGCCTTGAAACCGCGCCGTAATCGGATCGCTCTCTACTGGGGCGGCGTCGGCGGCGCTAGCAATCGCACTCGATGACATGTAGGGTTATGTCTCTGGCACGCATAATGTTTAAATCAATTTTCTATCATTGATAGAGAATTGATCACTACGAATGTGTAAGCAACCTAGAACAGACGGGGCAGCGCCACCTGAGAAAGTACGGTCGCTATGGCGAATCCATCATACGCGGACCACTGATCCGCGCCAGTCGGCAGCTTGACCAAATAGTTTATGACCAGCCATGCCAATGTAGCCACAAGTAGGAGCGACTTGCGGCCGGATGCAAGCATCGCCACCACCACACAGCCCATCAGTACATCCCCAGCCTTGTACATCAGCTCAGAAGGGGTAGACCGAGCAAAGATAAAGTACGCGTACGTCGCCGCGGCGACGAGTGCAACTACATGCAGGGAGATGTGCATACTATACTTATAACTCATAGAATATTTCGGAAAACAAATAGTCTTAAAAAATCCAAACATTCCTTAAACTACGCAGTCCGCGCTAGCACTACCAGAAGCGCTAGCACTACCAGAAGCGCCAGCACTACCAGAAGCGCTAGCACCGCCGCCTCTACCTGAAGCACCCCCTCGACCAGCACCGCCACGCCCCCGACCACGCCCACGACCACGCCCACTCGGTCTACGCGCCGTCTTTGTTTGCCAGCCACCGTCATCAGTTACCTGTGCAGCACCCTCCTCAGCGCTCTCAGCGTTCTCCGGAGCGAGCCGCGTCTTCGCCAGCTCCGCCCGCGTCTCACACATGAGCTTCCCGCCCTGAATACCAGTAACGTCATTTGCGTAAGTCTTGTCTCCTTCTACGACGGTGAACTCAACATACTCCCCGGGAACCAGATACTTATACTGACCCTCCGCCACCTTCACACCACTATGGTGTACAAAAATGTCCACCTCGCCACCGTCCACGTTGTACGTGATGAAGCCAAAACCTTGGCCATTGTTGAACCACTTGACACGTCCGATTTGCGTCATATGCACAAGAATACGGCGCAATCTTTAAATGCGTAGTAGAGCTAAGCATTTTGAAGCATCTCATTCACCGCCGACGCACACCCGGCGTAGTCGGGGACCCATGAAAGCCGCGCCGTCCGAAGCACCTCTAGTAAGGCCGTACCAAACACACCACAGACATCCAAGAACTCTTGGCGTACTCCACTCCTTCCGGGAGAGGAGACGTCCCCCCACGGGACTTCCCCCTTCCACATGTAGATAATGCTATACAACCACGACTCCAGATCGTGTGACTTGCCCTGGCTTCTCCCGTTCCTAGCCGCCCCGCTCATAAACGACGGTGTCCCCACAACGCCGTAAGAGCTCACACCCTCCACAGCGTACAGCTTGCACAGACCGTAATCTATGACGTATAGGGTGTCCGGGTCATCCCGCCCGTAACGGAAGTTATTGGGTTTGACATCACGGTGTACGAAACCCGCCTCGTGGAAGCTGCGCACCGCCTCAAGCATATCCATTGCGACACGGTACATCGAAACGCCACAGCTCAAACGCACATCCAAACTATCGCCGAGCAACGTCATCGCGACATATGCGCGACCATCCGCGGCACGACCGAACCCATACATAGAAGGAGTATGCTTCGTATGTTTCAATGTACTCAGCACCCGCGCCTCATATTTAAGGGACCCCAACCCCCCAGAACGCTCCATCTTAATGGCAACGTCCTTCCCACTGGATGTACTACGTGCATGCCATACGTCGCCATGAGTGCCCCGGCCGATCAAGGAAACCAACGTATATTTACTCTCCATGTCTGAAGAGTAAGAAAACGTTTATACTATATGGTACGTAGAGAAAACGAATGAATTATCTAACAAGTAACTAATGGTCTCTTCATACCAGAAGACAAAACCGTTCGACCATCGGTGCAACGAGAGCAAGTCCATGAAGGACAAATACCCTGATAGAGTTTGTGTGATATGCGAGCGAGGTGCATCCGCGGGAACTATAGGAAATCTTGACAAAAACAAGTACCTAGTCCCGCGAACGTTAACGGTTGGCCAGTTCATGCACATCATAAGAAAGAGACTTGACATTGACAGTGTAAAAGCGCTGTTCCTGTTTACAGAGGCACAAGTCCTGCCGCCCACATCTATGATGATGGTTGACCTCTATGCAAGCCACAAACATGACGATGGCCTACTCTATCTTACATACGCCACCGAGAACACTTTTGGCTAATTGCCCACCCACCTGATGCTTAGATAGGATAGTACGACCCACGTCGACGATGTTGGCCAAGGCGTTTGACATCGACCTATATCGGAAGACCAGCGCAATGCCTTCATCCTCTGTAATGATGCTGTGCCACCACCGGGAGGGTATGCAAAGCACGTCCCCTTCCCGGATGATGCACTCCACGGTCGACTTTGTAAAGTCCGTGTCACTAGCGATGTGCGACTCTCTGGCAGCGTCGTAGTGGTAAGCAAGCCTCCTGCCCGACACAGGGCTCCACAGTCTGACCTTTAGGGCGCCTGAAGCACAGACTATGAGGGTCCGACAGTGCGTGTTCCTGCGGGGTGGAGCAACTGTTGTCAACGATGGAATGACGACCAATACATCAGACGATACCTTGGCATAGGGCGCGCAGAGTTTGTCCATATCGCGTATACATGTTCGCATCTCGTATGTGCCCAGAACATCCGACCACGCATAGATCCCTCGATCACACGTTTCATTGCCCGTCACAACCCCGGAAGCGTCATATGAGCTATATGCCACTTCCTCCGTCTTCAGTGCGTCGAGCGGCAAGGCCTCCTTAAAGCCTTCGACGTTTATGGTGTAAATGAAGGGACAGCGTAGCCCGACCATCTCGCTAAACGCCTCACTATTCCTGACTGGCACGCTAACAACCTCACAATCGTTACTCTCTCTTCTCTGATGCACGACATGGATATATAGAAAGCACACTAGCAAAAACACGAGTAAGGACAAAAGTGCTGCCTGCATCTTACTGATACAATAGTTAAACTTTGACAAATCCTTACGAGAACATCTAATCCGTAAGACATGGAGCAATGTAGAAGTTGGCACAACTCATGCCGCTATCCACGAGGTTGTACTTAATGGTGAGTGGGACGTTTTCGCTAACACCCACGTACACTTCATCGCGAAGCGAATGGAGTCCAAGCACTAGCTTAAGGAAACGAACACTGTACGTTTGCTTAATATCAATGCCCTCTACCACGGCGTATTCGAGCGAAGGGTCGCTCTGATCTAGCTTGACCGATATACAGCCAGCCTCACCGCTGCACGTCCACACCATATCATCCTCAGAGCACCGGAGTGCTACGCGTGTTCCGAAGAGCCCCATCTGCTCGACAACCACAGCCAGCTTGCGCGATGAAAGTGTAACATCCACGTCGTAATCCACCACCGGTATATCCATCAGCTCTTCACCCTCGACACAATGAAGAGGGACCATAATGATGGTCTCTGCAAATGGCCCCCCAGTGATTGAAAGCCGCAGCTGCGTAGGGTCTAGCCCGGACGTGTCCAAACTGAGGTGTTGTCCGCTATGATAGCACTGCAAAGCCTTGTCGAGCGCAACAGCAGAGACGGCGACCACGGGGGCATCCTTACCCGCGACAAATGTGTACGTCTCGATGTCGCCTAGTGCGATTTTGTATTCAAACAGACACGCGTGTGAGTTGTCCATCCCTTGCACATACATCCCCGTGCTCGAGAGACGGAGCGTAACAACGTCGAGGGCGAAGCCCTTAATCCCCTTAAGCATGGATACGATGTCGCTACAACGTACACCGCTCTCATTCCCGAAACTGGCTCGCATAATACTTACATGCTCATTGAGACAAGATGTGTAATCAATTTTAGTCGCTCGCAGGCATACCTTCCTCACTTGGTTTAGTAAAACTCACAGTGACCTCCTCATCGTCACTGTTTGCCGATCTTGCGTCCTCCAGCGCCGTCATCCTCGAAGAAAGAGACCGAATCTCAGCCCGGAGGGAATTGATCACCGATGCGTCGGTTCCCTGGGCCACACTGTTGTAGCCGTCCGTCAGCACATCGATATTGGAGTTAATGACACCGATCGCCTCGGCCATCCCGTTCTCCAGGTTAAACAGCCGTCGATCGTGCTGGAAAACCAGCTCTGACGGGGTAGTGGCCGCAGGCACGGGTGTAGGCACAAACGAAGCAATACGATCGGTGGAGTGCTCGATCTCATTAGACGGGACGTCGGGCTGCTGTCGCAGCATATCGCCTGTGCCCCGGGCGGCAGGCTTAGATGCAGGTTGCTGATTACCTCTTCGACGGCGTGCTGAAGACATAGCCTGGGTTGCGCTCATCTTATACATTTTCATCGCCACAAAAAAGGGTGGTTATTGCCGCAATTCCATCCGTATGGCAGGATGGTACGAATAGTCTCTTAATATGAAGTCCCCTGTTTCATATTTGTCAATTGCCTGCGCACGTCGCTCTATGGATACGGTGGGAAAGGGCATGGGAACTCTGGTAGACTGATCCCTCATCGCGTCCACATGATCATCATAAATGTGGCAGTTCCCTAGAAAGTACACAAAACTTGACGCTTCTAGTGCACAATGATGTGCGAGGAGATGGGTAAGAAACGCGTACGAAGCGATGTTAAAAGGGACACCTAACCCCACGTCGCCACTCCGTTGGTACAAAGCACACGAGAGCTTGTCCCCTCCGGACACATGGAACTGGGCTAGGACATGACACGGCGGCAAAGCCATCTCATGGATTTGGCACGGGTTCCAGGCGGACATGACGATCCTTCGTGAGGTGCGCGTGGCCGGGTCGGACAAAAGAGCCACCACGTTAGCTAACTGGTCTATCCCTTGCCCTTCATAGTCATCTTTGGACGATCCGTATGGAGCGTTGAAATGACGCCACTGATGACCATACACCGGACCAAGATCATCCACTGCCAAATGCTGAAGTCCCCGTCCATCCAGGAACTCTCGGCTCCCATTAGCATTCCAGATTTTCACTCCTTGATCCCTCAGAACTTCATTATTGGTCGATCCCGATACGAACCATAGAAGTTCCCTTAAACATGTCTTCCAGGCGACCCGTTTCGTGGTAAGCAATGGCATCGCGCCCCCAGCCAAACTGAAACGCATCGCAGCACCGAATCCGGTAAGAGCTAGGCCGTTTCTCGACTCTTCAGGCACTCCTTCATTAAGCAAATCAGTGACGAGGTCCAAATACTGTTCCTCCGGATGTCTGGTAGAAGGACACCTTAACATACTTGTTAATCCATAGAAAATAATCTTAATATACTTCACATGGAAACTGTTCAACAGGCACCAGCGACACCAGGCTTTGTATCGCACATGTTCGAACTAGGCAACGAGGACAAGGGTCAATTGTTGAACTATATGCAATACGTTCTGGTGGCCATGATCCCCGTCGTTATTGTACTTAAGCTTATCAGAGCGTACGTCCCCGAGGAAGATGAAGACAAGGGAAGCGCCATGATAGCGGCAGAGACCGTGGGGCAGATACTGGCTATATTCCTATCGATATGGCTTATTGATCGCTTTGTACGTTTCATACCTACGTACAGCAAGCAGGCGTATCAACCCATGTATTTGACCAACTTCGTAACCGCGTTCTTGATGATATTGCTGACGATGCAGTCAAAGCTGGGAGCCAAGGTGGACATTCTGGTAGATAAGGTCAGTTCGCTGTGGAACGGCGAGAGTTCTCTAAAGGACGAGGACAAAGGCAAAAAACACGATAGTAAGGACAAAAAGAAGAAGAATGTATCGTTCGCAGACAAGTCGCGTGCACAGTCAGCCCCCCACGCCGATGGTCTCGCCATACTGCGCGACGCTGCGCCACAGGGTCAAATGCCCTCAATGCCTACGAGACAATCTCCCGACTTCAATGCCATGTACCAAAACGACGCGACGCCGCTTCAAGACGCGAGCACACCTGGAATGGGTGGTTTCGAGCCCGTCGCAGCAAACCAGGGTTCCTTCGGTGGTTCTTTCTACTAGATATGTCGACTACAAACAAGAAAACTATGTGCACACACACGGCCACATAGTGTTCATAACGAATGTCGATTGCGCACCCAGAACACGACACTAAGTACCGTGACCAAGCTTTGTGTCGCCACCCAGAGACACGATATAAAGAACACTCGCCAGTGGACCAGCGCGGTCTTCTGGCAGCCCCTCCCCACGAGTTCGTACATACCAAACGGGACGAGTGTGCATGCGCACCCGAAACACAGAGCGACTGCTGAACGTGTAACCAGCGTACGGAACCTCGACTCTTCGCTAATAATGCACGATAGCGCACAGACGCAAATGGGCAGCAGAGTTAGGCACATACAGACTATGAGATAGTCGTATGCAAGCGATCCTTTACACGTGCCCTCGATATCTCCTCGCGAGGTGCTGGATAGGACCACACCGGTCACGGCATACAAACACACCGTCCACGCCGCCGCGACCACCACTGCGCACAGTGCTGTAAGCGCCGCGCAATACGCGACCATTCCGAAGTCATCATCGAGTACCCGCCTGCGCCGGGTCGACCGCGCGCTTTGCATACAACAATTCGCACACGACGGTCAAGCGGTGGTGGTTATCAATTTTCCCTTTAGGCCGGCAGGGATATCGTCACCATCCCGCTGCAGGCAGCGCACAAAGGCCCAGAACGTAACCAGCACCGCGACGAGTGCACCGACCCCCAAAAGAGCTTCGAGCAGCCCATTGACCATCGCCTATATCTAACGGTGAGAAGGCATCGTGAACTACAGCGTAACCGCACACCTGCCGGTACGACGCAACTCACTACCTCGCCGCCCGCGCCCCTCCCAGATTGGCCGCCACCCACACCCTTAACGTAGTGCACAATGCGCTTGTGCACGCCTAGTCCCTCAAAACCTCTATGTGTCGTGCTTCATTGCGGAGGCGTGCTTGGGCCGCCTTTGCAGTACGTAGGGATCAGATCTCAGATCTCAGATCTCAGATCTCAGATCTCAGATCATTTCCTCCTGATTGATCTTACTCACCTCGTAGCATCTCTTCGATATTTTGCGCGTGGGTGCCCCTTCAATATTGTTGGTCAGGCACTTCACTATCTTAAACCACTGATCCTTCTCCCTGTCGTGTCCGGTATCGAAGCACTGTGGATGCGCTGCCTCCCATATCTTTATTCCCTTCACCTGCGCATGATTTACATCTTGGATCAATTTGGTCATTTCGCCTTTTTCTTTATCCCACCCTTCTGCACCCTTCACATACATTGTCGCCCGTTTGACGTCCGTGCAGTGAAGAGGGCGCTTATACATCCCCAGCTCCTCGACGCGTCTCTCTATGATGTTTGCAATGCCGCTCGCTTTCCCGTTCCTTAGCGCAAAGTCCACATCCTCCACGCCAATCACCAAGTCCTTTACAAAGTCCTGTATGGGTATCGCGTTCCCGCACCTCTCATTCAGAAATAAGTTGATATTATTGTAGTTATTCACCACCTTAGGCTCTGCAACCGCAGTAAGCACCCCGGACCTAATCTGCTTCATCTCCTCCTTCAACAGCTCGTTAGACACCTGCGCACGATCCAACTTCTCCTCCGCCCGATCCATCTTCTCCTCCGCCCTCCTCCTCTCCTCCTCCGCCCTATCCATCTTTGCTTGCAACAAACCCAGCACCTCCAGCACCTCGGTGTTATTAACTATCGGCAACACCACGTTCTCCGCCTCATCCTCTCCTCCACCATGTAAGCAGGCCTTCTTATGCTTTGACAGGGAGCTGGCATGTTTGTAGGCACGGCCACAGTCACATACGTATGAATGGCAAACTCTTGGCAAACTCTTTGCAACTTCTGCAACTTTTGCAGTGGGGTTATTCACTACATCACATGATTTTTTGTGACGATACAGGTTTTGTCGATTGCCGTACAATTTGCCACAGACACATTTATGACTACACCCCGTAGTCATCGTAGTCTTGTTGTGTTTACCGGTTGATAAATGTTTGTCATAACTACTCTTTCGTGACGTAACATAGTCACACACATCACACGTGTACCTATGTGCGCAACTTTCTGCAACTTCGACTGTGCCTAAAGTTTGCATTAGCTACCTAACATACAGAGATATTTTATCATTGGGTGGTGCCCTTTTCTTAGTGCCTTTTTTTCAGTCATGGTCACAACCGTTGCGGGCGAAATCCGAAAACAAGACCATTATGCTCTAAAGTCATTTTTGCAAAAAACTGCGATTCTATAAGTGGTCGGTCAAACAAAAGTTGGACATACTTTTTCATGTCCAACTTTATTATTTCTACCACCCTTTAAAAAGTGATATTTTTCGCTTTTTCTGACTGACCTACATAATGAAGGGGCGACCGTATTGGCATATGTCTAGCAGTATCTACATGGTGTAGGCGCACAGTCATTATGTAGGTAGAAGCACCTAGAAGATTGTGCTACGTAATAGTAGGAAGATGAGCGACGACGGGGCGAGATTATTGATGCGTGCGATCGACAATGAGAGTAACGCATCAATGGAGGGTTTGACAACAGCGAGTATGAAGTCCATGAAGAATAACATGCTCCAGCAGTTGGGTATGGGTCGCGAGCAGCTAACCGCTGCACATGCGAAGCTGCGCGCCTACCGTTTTATCGAAGACCTCGACGCCCTTCGTTACGGGGCGTACGTGCGCTGGTTTGACCTTACTCGCGACGAACCCCGTCTGACTAACGGGGGGATAGTGTGCGATATGGTAGTTACGGATACGGGAGTGTCGGTCAGATGTAAAAACCAGTTTCATCGCATGTTTAGTTTTAATCTGTCCGAGTGTATGGTCTTCCAGAAATTGAGTGAACAGGAACTTGTGTTGCTCTCCGCCTTAGACTATCTCAACAGTTAAGAGACCCGCCGACGACGTGTCCGCCCAACACTTCGTCTCCGCCGCGTCTGACGCTTAAGCGTGCGACCGGTGGCACGGATCACACGGCACATCGAGGTCGCTAGCGCGCGTTCCCCCATCCGCCTATAACTGGCGTCATCATAACTTAGTATTGTGTTTGGTGGGTAATAGTAGGAGCACAACGCTCGATAATCCGTCTGAGTAAGACCCTTGACCATGATCGGATACTATATGTTGGGAATAAAATCCCATAAAGTTTATACACATACTCTATGCCAAGGAAACCCCAAAATATCGTCGTCTTTGACCTAGACGAGACACTCGGCCATTTCGGCCAACTGGGACTTATTTGGGATGCAATACGCGAGACGTACACAGAGAGCAGCAAAGAACCACCGAGCTTCAACCAAGTCATGTCGCTATACTACGAGTACCAACGACCTGGGATTATGAAGATGCTGCGCTACATTGCTGGAAAGAAGGAACAACATAGTTGCGGGTCGGTTATGATCTACACGAACAATCAAGGTCCGAAAGAGTGGGCCCGGTCGATCTGTCACTACTTTGAAGGAGAGTTGGGCCGGCCCCTCTTCGATCGCGTAATCAACGCGTTCAAAGTAAGAGGGACAAGAATAGAGCCTCTGCGCACATCTCACGATAAGTCAATAGGCGACTTATTGTCTTGCACGAAGCTACCGTCCGACACACAATTCTGCTTTATAGACGACGTACACCACCCCCATATGGAGTGTGAGAACGTCTACTACATTCACATAAAACCCTACGTATACTCGATGCGTTTTGATGCAGCGGCAAAGCGTCTTTTAGCTAGTAATCTGGTTGGAGCGCTAAGTGTGGACGAGAGGTCCAGGCTGAACGATGCGATACTTGGGTGCGCTTCGGCCTATCCACAAGAGGACGTAGACACCCCGGCGGGCGAGCTTGCGGCCGACAGTGCGGTAGGTAAAAGAATATTGCAACATCTCCAAGGGTTTTTCAAGGAACACGGTAGCCGTTATTCCCGTCGTCGTCCGACCCGGAGACTAAGAGGAGGGACGCGTAAACGATAGACCATGTGAAAGATGACCAGTCAAAGACACTTTCGTCCTTAAGTAGCCCGCGAGGGCGCTAGTCAGGAACAGAAGAATAGCCGAGTCCATGAGGACACGCTTGTCAAACGCATCTTTCGATCGAGTGCGGATGTATAACAGATACATCGCGACGTACAGCTGAATTGCGGTTTGAACGAAAGAGAAATAATGGGGGGCGAAAGTCGAGACCCCTAGCAGCCCAGCGCCAATAAAAATGTACGAGAGCCAGACCAATCCAACGTAGGCGTTCTTGTAGTACTCCATATAACTAGTGTTCAGATACTTTTTCTAGCTGTGTGCGTCCTCGTCGTACATATCTAGAGTGCGAGCAGAGGCGTCTGTCGCGTGAACGAAGCGGGGCATCCAGTAATACGGAACGATATCTGATGCACCTGGATAAAACGCATCAAAAACATACCTGTAGTAGGCTTGCTCATTCGTCAAACCTTTTACGGCGTCTGTGTCCATGGTGGGGATGTTAGTTTGAATGGTCTGGAACCAAGGCTCCTCCAGCGAGGAGACACCATCGCTGAACGCCTCTTTGCGGCGCCATAGCACAGAATCCGGCAGCAGGTTCGGCCAGCGCTTGGCCACCGCGGCGCGTAGAAGATGCTTCTCTTGCATATTAACAGTGGTGTCGTAGCGGAGCTTAACAGGCAGTGACATGTAAGCCGATACGAAAGCCTTATCGAGAAATGGAGTTCTTGGCTCTAGTCCGTGCGAGGAGATGCATCTGTCTGAGCGCAACACATCGAAAAATGCAATATCGTGTACTAAGCGACGGCACTCCTTATCGAATGACAGTGCGTCGGGAGCCTTGCGGAAATAGAGATAACCACCCATAACCTCGTCCGCGCCGTCGCCGTTGAGAACAACAACGTCCTCATCCAGTCTGGCGATGTACTGCCCGATAAGATAGTTACCAACACTAGCGCGAACAGTGGTGGTGTCGTAGCTTGATATGCGCGATATGACCTCGGGTATGGCCGCGATGAACGCGTTAGACGACAGGATACATTCGCGGTGATCTGTTCCTAGGTGCTTGGCCACCAGACGTGCATTTTCTAGATCAACCGAACCCGGTAGCCCAATGCTGTACGTGCGGAGCGGGACCCCCGCTATTTTGCAAGCGAGCGCAGTGACAAGGCTACTGTCCAGACCGCCTGAGAGCAGACATGCCACAGGTCGATCGGTGTTTGCAACGCGTTTCTCTACCGCGGCGTACAGTGCGTCACAGACGACGCTCATCCCGTTCGTCTCGATCGCAGATGGGTCCGTTGCACAAGCCCCCAGCACTACCGGTGGTAATTCAAAGAACCTCCGTAACGGGCTCTTTTCGTATGTGACAAACCGTAATCGCGCGGGTCCGCCGACAGTTGAGCATAGTCGCATCTCAAACGTCCTCGAATGGCCTGGTGGGAATTGTGTGATCGCGCCGTGACACCCCTCGGCAATCGCCAGTTGCAAAGGCTCTAGTTCAGACGCCACACCCAGCATCCGAGCATCCGCTGTACCATCTGGATCGGGAGTATCCACGATGTACATCGGCCGCACGCCGAACGGGTCCCGCGCCAAATGGACGGCGGTACGAGTTCCACGGTGATCCATGATAACGAGAGCAAAGACACCATCTAACGCGGACAACGTGTACTCCAGCCCAAACTTAATGTACATATGCAGTATGACCTCACAATCAGAGCCGCTGGCGCACTCGATATCGAGCATAGCGGCCAATTCCTTATGGTTGTATATTTCGCCGTTGCATAGGAGGCTGCATCCGTCAACAACCATCGGCTGATTCGCAGCCTCGAGAAGACCATTTATAGCTAACCTGTGAAAGCCAACCCAACTCCGGAGTTGTTTGTCATAAGTCAACGTTGAACGGGTGGGGCCGCGACGTGCTCCAGTGTCAAACGCCCGTTGCGCATCCGCCTTTGAACACATGGCAGCGTTCAGGAAAAATATGCCACACATGATCTCGTGCTATTAAATGCGCGCCACTTGCTTTAGATGTGTTCGGGTGAATATATTATCCGGCACTATAATAGTAATGTACGGACTCGTAGATGATGTCTATCTGTGTAATCTAGACAGAACAACTGAGCTTAGCAACCGTATGGCGGCGCGGAACGTGCCCTCGGAGACTTTGCAGCCATCGTTTGGTATCCGACCCGTATCTACTAAATACGCGATGATGCCCATTCTCGATCGCCGGGCTCCAGCTACCGTACCCATTAAGAAAGAGCCGGTTTACAACGTAGGCCAGGTCTTTAACCCGGGGAGCGCGGAGGCCCCGTGGTCCGGTTTCGCGTCTAATGTAGATGTGGAGTCCGATCTGCGCAGCCAGTTTTTTGCACTGCAGAAGTGTGAACAGTCCGAATATGTCCCGTCCACAACGAGCGACATGTACATGGTAAAAGTGCAGTCTTCGTCTCAGGTACAGCAGCCGTTCCCGGGTTTGTTCACTCGTGAGCCACTAGCGCCTCGTTCTCACACGGGCGAGACCGTGTACGGTGGCGAGTGGAAGGACGGGAAGACACACAGTCGCGAGAAGCTCGCGTTGGCTGACGAGCATATTGGTAAATCAGTATTTAGCAACCACACGCGGCAGCAGAGAATGGACGGGAAGTGCATACACAACAAGTTGTAAGACACGTTGTTGGCGCTGGTTGTTAATATCTACTCTTTGTATGTTACCCGAGATAGACATATCAGATAACATGCAATTGGCGACACTGCGATGCCTTTCAAATCCTTCCAGGTTGCCGAGCTCGTCGCGAGCTATGGCGGCATATGAAGAGCACAGGGCGGCAACTCGTGGCTTCTATAAGAGGCGCATTGTTCAGCTCACCAAAGACATGTCCCAGGGGACTTACCCAACGGCAGGTCTGGAGAACGCATACAGAGCGTATGCCGACGTGTGCGCCGAGTATCTACAGGATGTGGACACGCGAGACATTATTCAAAGCACATATGCAGGGCTTGACGTGGCAAACCCCTCATCTGGTGCGCCGAAGGCAGTACAGACGCGTGCCCACGGATCGAACGACGACCTAGAGATGCTTGGTAGGGCTATTCGTCCAAACGGACTGGACACGTTTGTCAATAGGAAGTCCGTACCTGTCGCACAGGGGAAGTTCCCAGAGGTTAGAAGCGTTAATCTGCGCGCGCCCGGCCTACGAACGAAAGGGACGAAGAAGGGGGGTAAGCACGTCCACTTCGCAGACTAGTAGAAGTAGTAGTAGAAGTAGTAGTAGAAGAAGTAGTAGAAGAATAATCTGAGGCTTTAGTAGGAAATGGTCAAAACGCGCAAGAGACATGTGAAGGGTGCGGACAAAAAGAAAAAGACCAAGAACACCACGTTCAAATCTATTAACTGTAGCCCGAGTGCACCGTTTGACAGCAAACCATACACGTGCTTCACGGACGATGTTCTCCGACAATTAGCGGAGAAGTGGAATATGCGACATCCAGACGACCTCGTTGAGGTATCAGGATCTAGAAAAACGTGGGAGCAGCTACGTGTGAAGATGCAGTCAGTGTGCCACACTGAATCGTGTTGGCTGAGGCAACCGTTCGTAAATAACCCCGAGTTCACGCGTGAAATGACCCGGACACTATTCATGCCACCTCGTCCGCCGTCCTGGCGAGCGAACCCCAGTGAATGGCTTACGAGCACGGACATAACGCGCGTGATGCGTCGGTACGAGCGGGCTTATCCGAGTTTTGTCTTTATAGGCCCCTCGCCCATTGACTACTACCATCGGTACTCGGACGGGAAGTGCGTGTGGGACGAGCTTTGTAATTTGAGCATCGCTAAGATGCTGTCGCGGGGGAAGACAAAGATAGGCATAGTTTTTAACACCGACCCGCATTATAAAGAAGGTTCGCACTGGGTGTCGATGTTTGTGAACTTGAAGGAGAAGTATATATTTTTTATGGACAGCACGGGAGACCCACCCCAGAGGCCCATACAGAAGTTGATGACCTGTATCATGGGACAATCCAAGAAACTTGGGGCGCCTCTGAGAAAGATCATATGCAAACAAAAACACCAGCGCAGAAACACGGAATGCGGAATGTACTGTCTCTTCGCGATCATTGGCCAGCTCACTGGCGAACACGGAGCAGATAAACTATGCGAAGAGCGCATTTCTGATGACGACATGGCTGCATTGCGGGACAAGTACTTCAACCATCATCTCTAGTTAAAGAGTAGAAAGGACTGAAAAGCAACAGATGGCCGCACGTGACTGGGATCTTGCGCGCGACACTCGTAATATGGCACTGTTGGAAAACGTGGTCTATGCGTCCGGCGTCGTCGAGATGCACATACCCCATGATGTCATAGCTACGCAGTTGCGCATGGCGATAAGTAGGTGCGAGAAGTTATTACACGACGTACCTGGGTCACTTACTGAGATGAACAAGAACATTCTGACAGCATTCAAGAGGGGGCAGACACCAACGACATCGGCGGCGCAGTTAGAGCAACGACAGTCCCAGTTCGAAGACGACCTCGCTCGGCGGCAGACTGCGTTCGAGGAAGATATGCGTGTCCGCGCACCTCCGGCGCCGAAGTTCGCAGATGACAACGTCGATGAACCGATCGGCGAGGACAACATTAATGCCGTGTTGGCCGAAGAGATTGCTAGACGGCAACTGGTCGGCGTTCCGGACGACCCGGGACGCATCGGGAACCCCGCGCTGGTCACGGGCCCCTCCATCTCCTCGCTCGAGGCACGAGTCCGGGCACTAGAGGATAGAGTCCGCACTCTGGAAAACCCGGGTGCGGAAGAACACGAACCACCTCGGGAGCATGCCGGTGACGAGTTGGAAGAGGGTAAGTAATCGGAATATAAATGCAAGCAGTACAGCATCTTTCAATAAATGCTGTAATGCGGTAGGACATGGTCCTATACCTTTGTGAATACGTACTTTTTCCCCTGGACCTCAAGTTTGCCCACCGTAAGAGGATCGCCGCGTGTGTAGCTATCGAAGTCGTACACATCACCATTCCCCTTGTTGTACGCATACTTAACTCCATCAATCGTGACTGAGACGGCGCGCACCTTCAAGACGGTCCTGTTTATGTCGGCGACCGTATCGGCCTCCTCGTCGGATATGGATGGTGTGAATGCAAAACGACTCGAACTGGCACGACCGAACGTAAAGCATTTCAACTTCTCCTTGCTGCCCTTCTTGTTATGCAGAGAACAGTCGATGGCCGACTCCTTTACGGATGTGAGTATCTGTCTGTTGATGTTCTCTTTTATGGTCGCGATTTCGTATAAGGATTGGTCGGTCGTAAGGGGTGTGACCTTGTCGAGGCGGCTCTTGTCCTGAAGACGCAGCTCGATGGATTGATCGCTCGCTAGTTGCTCTTCGGAGAAAGTCATAATGTAGAGGAAGGCGGTCACCGTGCGCAACGCCTCGGGGAGATGCTGATGACTGCATATGCGGCGCGCGCGCCCTATAACCTGCTCAAGTCGCACCGGATGCCAGTAGGGCTCGGTAAGATGTACGAAACGCACGTTCTCGAGATTGATGCCCTCGGCGCCACTAGCAGTGATCATAAGAACGCGAATGATCTCGCCGTACAAGTTGTTACTCGATACCTTTGCCAGCTCATCCGCAAGATTAGTGGGTATGAGCTCCCAATTACCGTTGAATATGTTGCGGATGATCTCCTTTTCCTCCTGCGTCTCCGTGCCGGTATACAGTGCGTACATCGGCTTCCCTGCATCTTCCGGCTTTGTGTCGAGAGACCACGCACCTGCGCTATCCTTTTTCACACCGAAACGGCCGAAGCCATTTGCCCTAAGGACCATAGCGAAGATACCGATGCCTTCCAGCGTGCGGAACTGGCTATACACGAGGTGCAGTCCCTTGTTGTCTGGATCCTGAATGTTATCGAGCATGGCCAGAAACTTCGGGCTGTACGTCTCGAGACCTTCTGGAGACAGATAAGTCGCGGAGTTATTCTCTAGTTGCTTAAGAGCGATCTGGATACGTTTTTCATACGATGCATCTTGTGCTCCCTCAGCCTCTTTCAATGCAGCGGCGTCGTCGGCTGTATGGAGACCGTCTACATTTTGTAAACGTTCCTCAACGGTGGCGGCGTCAAGTAGGTCCTCGTCCGCCGTCTGCTCTAATATGGCCTCTATATCTAGTCCCTCGCGGGGCATGGGGCGAACGATCTCGGGGCGTGGAAAAACGAAGTTGCAGAAAGCGCGCGAGAAAATCCGATAAGTAGACACAGTCTCCTGATAGATGTCGTCCCCGCCTTTTTTGGCTTTCTTCTTCCGGGCGTTATTCTTTTCCAGTTTCCTCTCTTGTATACGCGCCTCTTCGTAGACGCCGAATTGGAACTCGCTCATGGGCACCTTTATGAGATGGAAGTCTTTGCTCTTCTCGAAAGAGGGCATGAGTTGCTCCTGGGCGCTCCGATAGTATGATGTCAAACCGAGCACCCGTCTCTTAAACAACCCCTCATTTTTCATGTCACCGGTATTGGGCTCGATGAAGTAATCACTAAACCCGTCGAGGGTGTCGGGGAGTGCTTTATACATTTCCACCCGTGTGGCAGAAGGAGTGATCTTAATATTGTTCTTTTGCAACAGAGAGGTAATGATGGCCACGAAACTATCGTCGTCGACGTCACCGCGTTCGCCCAATGCAACCCCCTTATACGTGGAACGGCTGTCCACTGAGTAGAAACCGAACGGGTTGCGCGTAACAACGAGTGTAGTCGATGTTGGCCGATACTCCAGATAGTCGAGAAGACCGAACTTCTTGAACACGTCTCGCAACGTCGCCTCGGATATCTTGCGCTGCGTTGCCACGGACAGCTTGAAGTACCATGTTTTGATCATGCCCCGTAGCATATTGAACATAACGGCAATCTCGTTGGGATAGTTTATAATGGGTGTTCCAGAAAGCATCACAATGCGCGCGCCATCCGCCGCCATCATGTACTGATAAAGCCGAGCTGAGAGCGAATCTGGCTTGCGGAGCTTGTTGACTATGCGACTGACAAAGTTGTGCGCCTCGTCTATCACGACAACGCTGTTGTCAAACGGGTTCTTCGTGTGGTTCTCGCTAAGTGCCGCCAGATGGCTTGAACGCATTCCATTATAGTTCAAAAACCGGTACTTCTGGTTCACCATCTCATCAAGCTGTGTGTCGAGGCTTGCCTTCTGCGCTGCATCGAGAGTACCAAAGTTGCCGGCATTCTTTACGTTGACCATCCACGCACCCTTGTTCCTTCGTATCCACTCCATGGGCAACGTAAGGGCTGCTGACAGCACATCGACAAGCTTGTCGTCAGGTCCGGTAATCTTAACAAACTCCCAGAACTGGTTCTTTCTGTACAATGGGTCTCCGCACTTTTTAAGATCGGCCCTATAGTTGGCCTGCAGCGATGCAGGGGTCATGATGTACACCTTTTTATTGTTCTTGAGACCTTCCGCTATGGCCACGGAGGCGCACGTCTTGCCTGACCCAAGTCCATGATAAAGCAACACTCCCCGGTAAGGTGTGTACATGTTTATGTAATCTCGGACGATTTCCTGGTGCGTGAACAAAGATTGCTCACGCTGTCCCGATGTCTTGCAGGTTACCGCCCCGGCCGAAGCCCCCAACTTCTCCTTGTAAGGGCCGAACAAAGAGGCGATAAAGCTAGTGAATATCTGACGATTATCCATGTAGTAGCTGGAGGCCCGAACTTCCACAAGAGGTTCGGATGGGCGCTTACGCTCGCCGATTGCCGTGGAGCCTATCTTAATCATGGACAAAGGCCCTATGTCCGCCACCCCCTTGCCGCGACGAGCACGGGCGCGTGTAACCCTGGCTTCGCTCTTAGCCTCCACACCGTCAGCGAGAACGAGCTTACGCTTAGTTCTGCGAACACCGGTCACAGACGGCGCCGGCGCCGCCGCGTCCGGCGCGTCCCTGGTCTTATCCACCGACGGTTCAGGTTCCTCCCCCGTCAGTAGTACGGCGCGCTCGCGCTTCATGACCCGGGTGAACTGCGCAAACGACTTGAGCATCTCACCGCGGTTAACACCTTGAGTCTTATCGATAACTGGCACTCCAGCGAAAGCCGTGCCCACAATCACATCCTTATCAGTCCGAGGCTGAGGCTTGGCCATGAGTCTTTCCAAGAGCGACATTGATACTAGTGTATATAAATGAGACAATTAAAAAGATGCAGCTGCCGACGGTTAGTGCGCTTACCCGCCCGGCGTGCGCAGTCGTCCAATGATGTCCTCACACGCCATCTGCTCCGCTTTCCGCTTGATCTTGTGATCGGCCTTTCCGAGAAAGACAAAGGCCTTCCCTTCAGTCTCATAATACTCTTCAATCGCAACGAGTGTTTTGAAGGTATTAAGTGCAAGCGCCGACTCGACGGCAACAGCGTGGATCGGTTGACCTAGACATAGGTACACGCCCATGGAGTAACCGCTTTCCAGTGTGCGATCCAGCTCGATGTAGTGCGGGGTGGTCTTAAACGCCTTTTGGATCATGACCTGCAAGATGTTCTTGTAGTTGTCGTCCGTCTGGATAAGCTCTGTCCAGTTAACGTGGCGCTCAAACACATTTTCGACGAACTTCTGGGCCATCTGAAACCCAGGCCCAGTCACAAACATCTCTTCAAACCAACCTTCGTCGTCGTTTACCTTGATCTTGTTGAAGTCGAGGAAGAGTGCGCCCAGAAACGATTCAAAGAGGCACCCGAGCTTCTTTAAGTTCGTGCGCGTCTTTTTCTCTTCGGCATGCTTGGAAATGATATACCATTTGTGAAGACCCATCTCGTAAGCCAGTTTGCCGATGTGCTCGTTCTTGACCAATGCGATTTTCTTTTCGGTCATGAAGCCTTCATCAGCTTTAGGAAATCGGCGGTACATATAGTATTTAGTGATACACTCGAGTACCCCATCTCCGACAAACTCCAGTCGTTCATTTGACTTCGTTCGTAGCGCCATACAGTCCGATGGACGGTCCACAATCGTAATGTTCTCTCTTGCATTTGACAAAGCGGGGCGTTTTGTGTACGAGCTATGGATGAAAGCTCTCTGCCACAGAACAATGTTCTCAATCCGGGGCGGGAGGTCGTACTGGACGAGCAGCCGCTTAACCTCCTCCGCCGTGATGTCTTTGTTGTTGGGGTTGTACGGGTCAAATACTAGTGCACCGTCTTCTCGGACTACGTCATCGTCGTGCACGATGTTGCGTTCTCGGTTACCCTCCATGAACGGTTAGAATGGATGTATTTGTATGTTTAAGCGCTATGGCCATCAATTTTCCTCCAATGCCACTTCTCCGACATTATTTTCTTTGCTCTAATCATAGACATGGGCTTCAACTACAGAGCTATCACGGGTTCAACCAAGATATCCAACAACACCGATGCGTTTGCCATCATGGCTGGCTCCCGCCCTACGATCGGGCAGGGTAGCAGCACCCGCGCGGCCATGAGACGTGCACAGGCCACCCCTCTCTGTAACTCGACGCCGGGTAACCCGCGTTCCATTGCCGAGCAGCGCGACTGCCTGAGAACAAACTACCGCCTGTCCGTTAACCCCGTGGGCTCGGGTGGCGTGGGCCGGATGAGCATGATTTTATATCGGTAGATAGTATAAAATGCCGAAGAACATCTATAGAGGTAGAGGAGGTCGCTCATCAGTAGCGCGGAGTGTCAAGTTCGGTGGTCCATCCGGCAGCAATGGTATGATGCCGCAGGGTTCGGTAACGACCAGCACGGGGGAAGTCGTAGAGAATGCGCGTTATTTCGGTGGCATGAAGAAGGGTGGCCTCGCGCCGTCGGCGACGGGGTTCATGATGCCTATGGCAACTGCGCCCGCATCACGGGGCTTCCAGTTCTCGCTCGAGAACAAGAACTACCTATCCAAGTTCCGTCAATTCTACTACCCGGCGAACATGGTGGCCAGTGGACCAAGCCTTTAAGATTGGTTTAGTAATAGAGAAATGCCAAATCCTGATAATCAAAGACGCATGATTATCAAGATTGACACGAGGGAAAAACGGCTTCATGTTCTTATTAAGAACGCGTTTGACAACGGGGCGCACACGGACGCGGCCACGGGCGCACCCACCCACACACTTGTCAGTCAGATGTTGCCGCTCGGGGACATAATTCTGTGCGATAATGATGGCAAGGAGCGATGCATCATAGAAAGGAAAAGCTTTAGCGATCTCGCGGCAAGCCTGATAGACGGGCGGTATAAAGAGCAGTCCCTGCGGTTGCAGTCGTGCGAGATATCGAAGCACAACGTTGTGTATCTTATCGAAGGAACGCTAGATGCATACCGTCCGCGGAGCGCCCGTTCGCCAACACCGGAGGCTCTGTGGGGAGCGATGGTTTCCTTGTCTTTGATTAAGGGGTTCTCGCTCTTCAGGAGTATGAATATGGTGGAGTCTGCTGACTACGTATATCACGTGGCGAGGAAACTGAACACAACGCAATCTGATGGCGCGCACACCACTGGCGCGCCGTGCGAGTATGCATCTGTTGTCAAACGGGTGAAAAAGGACAACATAACGGATGAGAATGTGCAGGCGATAATGCTAGCTAACATTCCCGGGATTAGTGCCAAGGTCGGGCAAGCCCTTATTAACGAGTATGGGTCGATAAAGAAGTTGATCGAGGAGGTGGAGACCAACCCCGCCCGTATTGCCGGCCTCGTTATACCTGTTGCGAATGGTCGTGTGAGACGGATACCTGCGTCGGTGGGTGACAGCCTTAAGCGCTACCTCTGTGCGGAGAAGATGGGCGGACTTGAAATAAAGTGACGGAGGGTTTAGTCAATAAAATATGAACTCTAAGTATACGATGGACGAAAAGACGATCATGCAATATGTGGGTTATTTCGCGGTAGCAGTATGCGCTATATACTTGGTGGGTTATCTGATGAAGAAGCAAGGCGCGATGATAGAAGGGCTACGGAACAAGGCCACAGAGGACGAGGGGAAGGGTTTGTTTGGGGACATAGATACGGTGATATCCGGAATCGACGATAACATTAAGATTGCCAAGTCGGTGATCGGTACGGGTAATAGGAGCCAGATAGAAGACCTGATATCTGCTATAGAAGAGTTCGTAGAACTAGGATTGGTTATGAACGCCATAAGTCTAGGAAGCACCCTGTCAAAGGGCACCAACCCCGCAGGTGTCGCCATAGACAGTGCCATCCAGAAGCTTAACGGCTACAAAACACTCTTGAAAGAGACGCTTCCCGAAGTCATGAAGTCCCTAGACAATACGTCAGGAGGATCGTCGACGGCCTCCGCGGCGAAGGGTTTCTTCTAGATTATCTCGAACCGTGACATTTCACAGTGACCATATTACCCGAAACAGGTAATATTGTCGATTGGAATGGGCTAGCCGCGTTTGCGGACCCACACTTCATCCGGCGTGTAGACGCCCGCATCAACGGCACCTTGCGTTACGCTGTCACCCCCCCAGTTAGAGTCGGTGGCATAGTCACTTACCTTGCCGACCCCCTGTTGAGAATGGAACATCTTATCGAGTGGGGTGTAGTCTCCGATGTACTGATTGTCGGGGTCGTAGCTAGGGTAGGAGTTCTGATTGTAGGGTGGGTCATCTCTTCCTGCGTCATACAGCATAGTTACCGGAGGTTGGTATGATAGGGAAGGAAGCGATGGCGAAAGACCACCCTGAGGGTTCTCGGGGCACGGCCGAGCAGCAAAGACTTCGTTGCCCTGAGCGTCGTAGGAGTTCCGTAAGTACAAGACCGGACATTCAATGCCTTGACTGCGTTGCCATTTCACAAACTGCGCATACTCCTCAAGGTTGTCAAACGTGATTGGGTTAACACCTGGCACTTCGGCCAGGCTGGTGTTCTGTAGGATGATCTGGTTGCCCTTTTGAATAAGAATGTTCGGGCAACGCGGCTTATTAATGAGTGTCTCCTTCAAGTCCCCGCCACCATACCTGGTGTAGAAGATAAGACCCAGCATGAATATAAGGGCCACAGCGATAAAGACGCGCATGGTATATATCTAAACGAGAATATAATCCTCCTAGATAACATATGCCATACCACGAGATACGTGACGGCAGCGTAAGCGATGCCGAGCGGCTGCTCAAGTCGAAGCGTCCGGTGGCGATCCGCATACATATGAATGGATGCGGTGCGTGCCACGGGATGGAAGATGCGTGGGAAAGCGTGAAGGAACTTGCTAACAAGAGCACGGATGTCCACGTAATGAACGTAGACGCGAACGCCGCGGCAGTTCTCGCGAGCAAGGGCCACACAATCTTTAACGTGGGTGGTTTTCCCACTATGATGGACAAAAGTGGGAAGGAACATGGAGGTGGGCGCAGCGCCGAGGAGCTGACGAGATGGGCGGAGGAGGCTGGCAAGCGAAGCCACGAGATGGGTGGTGGGAGGAGTAGGAGGAGCAGGAGGAGGAGGAGGAGACGGACGCGTCGAAAGACGATGCGGCGTGGTGCTGGGAGAAAGAGTGGCAAGTCAAAGAGCCGTAGAACGCGCCGCAGGTGAAGTCAAACCCTAGTTATGAACGGCATAGACGGCAGCGGCTATCATGACTACTATCGCCAATATCCTCCTGATACTGGCCCCTTCGCCAAACACTAGATACCCCCCGACCATCGCGATAAGTATACTTGCGGCGGTGTCCAGTATGCCGTGATCGCTTATATCTTCCGTTTTTAGCGTGTGAAGACTCAGTAGAAAAACTACGAGCGCCACAATAGCTGAGAGAAGTATGTATAACCAATGCTTTGGCGCGATGCGTGCGATCTCTTTAGCCGTCGCTGAGCCTCCTAGATATGCCAAAACAACGAAGGTCGCGAGCACAAACGCTATTAGCTGAGTGACCGCAACTAATGTAAACTTATCATAATGCTGAGCCAGTGTCTTGCTGAATACCTGCAATAGGAACGCGGCGATTGCAGTGGAAAGTACAAAGCTAATGAACACCTTCTTCTCAAGTTTGTCTACCATATGGAATAGGGGGGGATTTTCTTACGAGTAAAATTGATACAAATCGATCTCATGTTGGAAAAACAACACGAGATGGCACCAATTCAACGTACGATGCGGCTGCTGACCTTTAATGCGTATGACGCCCATGAGCGAGTACCTGGTGACGATCAGGGCATCGATACATTCACCATGCAAATGTTCGGCATAAACGAAAGTGGGGAGACGTTTTGCCTGTTCGTAGAGGGGTTTCAACCGTTCTTCTGGGTGAGGGTGGACGAACGCTGGGGAGAAGGCGAGCGGCTGGGGTTCAAGTCGCATCTGGAGGAGCATCTGGGTGCGCGGATGGAAGGCGCCGTGACACAGTGCAAGTACCATTACCGAAAAAAGCTATACGGTTTCGATGGTGAAAGCTACCATAAGTTCATGGTCGTCAAGTTCCGTAGTGTGCGGGCGATGAACAAGGCTAAGAACCTGTGGTATGAGACGTTCAGAGGTAACCGAAAGCTCAAGCGAAACGGTTACTTCTACGAGGGTGCACAATCGCATCTCGAGTTGTACGAGGCCAACATACCGCCGTTGCTGCGATATTTCCACATACAGGAGATTAGCCCCTCGGGATGGGTTGCGATTCCGTCGAAGAGCGCCAAACTGCATACGCGAAAGACGACCACGTGTAAGTATGAGTACACGGTGCAATACAACAAGCTGATCCCTTTGCCGGATAAGGAGACGCGCGTCCCGTACAAAATCTGCAGCTTTGACATTGAGGCAAGTAGCAGCCATGGCGACTTCCCCCTGCCGAAAAAGAACTACAAGAAGCTCGCGGCTGATATCGTGGACAAGTGTCTCCGTGTTCAGCGCGAAGGCGGAGAAGTCGACGCGGAGACGTTGACTAGCATGATAATGGCAGCGTTTGGGTTCGGGGTGGATGGCGACATAAACATCGTGTATCCGAAACGTCCGGTCGTAGAGGGAACGACGCGTAGAAATGTGATAAGGTGGCTAAACATGGGACCGACATTGACCAAAGAGGAGGAGCCAGATGCGGGAGTAAGATTGTTTCAGTGGAACGACGCGGAGCAGGGGGATGACAGTGGTGGCGAGACACCCGCGCGCCGTGGAAAGAAGAGAAAGGTCATATCTGAGGAAGAAACGATACTGTCACTCCTCTCTCACCCCGACGCGTTCGACCGGGAAGAGCTCATTGGTGAGAGTAGTCAAACACTGAGCGCGTGCTTCCCTCCGCTGCATGGAGACAAGACAACGTTTATCGGTTCGACCTTCTTGAGATACGGCGATGAGAAACCCTATCTGAACCATTGCGTTGTCCTCGACACATGCGATCGGTTGCCCCAAGTGGAACATAGTGTTATTGAAACATGCGGTAGCGAAAAAGCGCTTCTGTACGCGTGGGCCAAACTAATCCGGGAGGAGGACCCTGACATTATTATTGGCTACAACATATTTGGCTTTGACTATCAGTTCTTGTTCCAGAGAGCGCAGGAGCTATCCTGTGTAGAGGAGTTCTTACAGATGTCAAGAAACAAAGGAGAGAGGTGTTACACCAAGGACTACAGGACGGGACGAGTGCGGATTGAGGAGAGTAGTGTGATATTGGCGAGCGGCCCGCACGACCTCAGATATATAATGATGCAGGGGCGCTTGCAAGTGGACATGTACAACTATCTCCGTCGCGACTACAGCCTGACGTCTTATAAACTGGATCACGTGGCTGGGAACTTCATAGGCGACACTGTGAAGAGGTTGGAACACATGGACGGAAACACTGTGTTACACACAAAGAACCTGGTCGGATTAGACGTAGGGGCCTGGATCAGTCTCGAGGAGATAGCACATTCATCGGACTCCTATCAAGACGGTAAGAAGATGGAGGTGATGAACATCGACCACATCGCCAAGACGTTCACGATCCGGGGTGTTGAAAGTCCGAACATGGATAAGAAGGTCAAATGGGGACTAGCAAAGGATGATGTATCGCCTCAGGACATATTCCGGATGACAAATGAGGGTCCTTCCGCCCGCGCCACAATCGCAAAGTATTGTATTCAGGATTGCAACCTGGTGCATCAGTTGTTGCGGAAGATCGACGTGATCACAGGGTTTATCGAGATGTCGAAACTATGTTCTGTCCCGATGTCATTCTTAGTACTGCGTGGGCAGGGGATCAAACTTACGAGTTATGTGGCAAAGAAGTGCCGAGAAAAGCATACCTTACTCCCAGTCGTCGAGAAGACGATGAGCAACGAGGGATACGAGGGCGCTATCGTGTTGGAGCCAAAGACAGGTTTGTATACCAAGAAGCCCGTGTGGTGCGTTGACTATAGTTCACTGTACCCGTCCTCTATGATAAGTGAGAATGTGTCACACGATAGCAAGGTGTGGACGAGAGAATACAACCTAGATGGTCATCTCATCAAAGAAACCGGGGAGAAAGGGCCCGATGGAAGTTATAAATACGACAACTTGCCAAACTACCGATACGTTAATGTCGAATATGACACCTACAAGTACACAAGGAAGAGCTCGAATGCCGCCGCGGTGAAGACATTGTGTGGAAAGAAGATGTGTCGGTTCGCGCAGTTCCCGCAGGGTCGCGCGGTCATGCCCTCCATTCTGGAAGAGCTGCTCGCGGCAAGAAAGGCGACGCGCAAACTAATCCCACAACAGGAGGATGAGTTTATGAAGAACGTCTTGGACAAGAGGCAGCTCAGTATCAAGGTCACGGCTAACTCGTTGTATGGTCAGACCGGCGCGAAGACTAGTTCATTCTACGAGGTGGACGTGGCGGCTTCCACTACGGCGACGGGCCGCAAGTTGCTTAAGTACGCGGAGAGGATGATCGAAGAGGTCTATGGGAATACTGAGGTCGATGTGGAAGGATATGGGAGGGTGCGGACGAGAGCGGAGCGTGTGTATGGTGACACGGACTCTGTGTTTGCGACATTCAACTTCGAGGAATTGGACGGAACTCCTATTGAAGGACAAAGAGCGTTAGAGATGACGATTGTTCTAGCACAAGAAGCCGGAAAGTTGGCGAGCATGTTCTTGAAGAAACCGCACGATCTCGAATATGAGAAGACGTTCTTGGCATTCCTCCTACTATCTAAGAAGAGGTACGTTGGGATGTTATATGAGCTCGATCCACATAGTTGTTACAGAAAGGAGATGGGGATTGTGTTGAAAAGAAGGGACAACGCGCCGATTGTGAAGGATGTGTATGGCGGGATCATCGACATACTGATGAAGGAAAACGACGTAACAAAGGCTGTAACGTTCTTGAAGAAAAGTTTACAGAACCTCGTCGACGGAAACTGTCCGATGGAGAAGTTGATTGTTACGAAGTCGCTCAGGGGGCACTATAAGAACCCAGCCCAGATAGCTCACAAGGTGTTGGCCGATAGGATGGGAAGGAGAGATCCGGGAAATAAGCCGGCGTCGGGTGACAGGATACCGTATGCGTACGTGCAGGTGGAGGGCAAGGGGCTGAAGCAAGGCGAGAAGATAGAGCATCCTGAATACATCAGGCAGAAGGGGTTGAAGCTGGACTATTCATTCTATATTTCGAACCAAATCATGAAACCGGTTCAGCAGGTGTTTGCGCAGGTACTGCCGGAGCTAGCGGGTTATGATGTGCGAAGGCGATCGCGTGTTGAGGACGCACTCGAGACGCTGAGGAGCACTCTCGAAGATGAAGCATACAGAAAGAAGGAGATGGACGTCAAATGTAAGGAGGTAAAGTCCCTACTATTTGACGATTATCTGCGCCAGTCCGATAACGCAAGGGCGGGCCAGAGCACGATCCGTGGCTTCTTCGGTGCGCGTGTGTGCTAGAACTGGACACAACAACACCTTAATCAGATTTTTTCCCGGGGGAATGGCAAGGAGTTCTGCCCCTGTCGCGGAGGAGCAGTCGTGTCGCACCCCAGCTCCCAATCGCCATCCACATAGTGTTCAACGAGCTGGCTCCATTACCTATGGCCCAGCGAAGTGCGCTGCAATGGGGGCTTGCTGCCAACAATGGAGACAGAAAAAAGCCTTGCACAGAAGAAGGAGTGCATAGATGAGTGTAGGCGTGTGCCGAGACGTAGTGTATAACAACCCACGCTAGATACATTTTCCCTAATGGCCCCAACACGTGCTTGACGGTGCGAGCGACCGGGTTCCTCATCCGGCTCACCATGCGTGTCCATCGCGTAGCGACCTCTCGTCGTGTCATATACAAGTGACGGATAATAATGGATGCCTTCCCCTCACATGGGCATATTATCGGGTGATGGTGTGTCGCCCTCCTCGCTAGGAGGAGTTGCGCCGCCGGCGTGCTCTGAGGGGGATCCGCCGAGAGATGACATGAAAGAGTACGACATGTTAATCGGCCCACCGCCCTCGGGCTGTACTATGTTGGGGGCCACACGTTCCATAAAGTCTGCGGCGACCATTCGGCCGATACGGCTGGCAAGCTCTATGTGGGTCGTCCCCGAGATCGTCCCTTGTAGCGGGGATGCCTCAGGCTCGTCACCGCCCAAAGAGGATGCATTAGCGTTCGGCGGCGCGACTGCAGCCCCAGGACCGCGGACGTCGTACCTACACAGAGGGCAGCGCACATCGCGTTCGAACCAGTCCCTCAGAGCGTCCGGACAGAAGTTATGTCCACAATGGACGATCTGCATCACTAAATCGTCTGATAAGAATTGCGTCTGAGTGATTGGACATGTGCTGTTTATAGGCGCGTCCATTTCTCGAAAAAGATACACTTGTGTGGCAGCGGTGATATGAGCTTCGGTTGGCCGGACTATGACGGGACTGAATGACTGTCCAAGTACGAAGCCAGTGTCCACTGGGCGCGGTCTCATGGGGGATGTGGTCTGGAAAAGGGATGGTCTGTATCGTGCGCTCGCAAGTGGCGAAGCGGAGGGGAGGGTGGACACAGGCACATACGGAAACATCCTGTTTATAAGTAAGTGCAATCGCCGATCTTGCTCCATCGACAGCGACAGCGTGCTGTTCAGTATGCTCTGAGTTCCCCGACAGTACGCCATGTAATCATCGAAAACTGCCAACATGCCTGGGTGCGCGGGGTCCCTTCGTGTAAAGCGCGACATAGTATACCGGATGATAATATATGCACAAGCACAGGGATTAGAAGCTAGAGGCTTCTAACAGAAAGACAACCGAACATGGAAATGGTGGATGCTACTGCGGAAGGGAATGGACTGACCGGGTTGGCCAACGTAGGGAACAGTTGTTACTTGAACTCGGTGTTGCAAGTGTTATCACACACACACGAGTTGACAGATGTGTTAGAGGCTCCCGAGTACCAGTCCCGTATCACGAAGAAGTTGGGAGCGCTCGTTCTAAACGAGTGGGGCAAACTGCGAGCGCTCATGTGGAGTGAAGACTGCACGATAGCACCATGGGGCTTCGTCGCGGCGACGAGGAAGGTAGCGGCGGCAAAGAAACGAATGGACTTTACATACGTCGCGCAAAACGACGTCGCTGAGTTCATAGACTTTTTATTCGAATGCTTCCATGAAGGGTTGTCTAGGAGCGTTGAGATGGTGGTGAAGGGGGCGCCCAAGACTTCGAAGGACGTGCTGGCTGCCAAGTGCTACGACATGATGAAGAGGATGTACGAAGCTGAATACTCGGAGATGCTCGGGCTGTTCCACGGCATATCGGTTTCGAGGGTGTGTTCTCTAAGCGGAAAGGTACTGGGGGTCAGTCCTGAACCGTTCACAATGTTGCAGATTCCGGTTCTGCCCGGGTCGACATTCTGCACGTTGCAAGACTGTATAACTGAGTACTGCAAAAAAGAGAGACTTGATGGTGACAATGCTTATCGGATAGATAAGACTGGTGAACTAGTCAGTGCGGATAAGGACTTCACATTCTGGAGCTTGCCGACGGTGCTCATTATCCATTTAAAACGGTTTAGCAATGTCATGGGGAAGGTCCAGAGAGACGTGGCCGTTCCTATCGAGCTGCTGGATATGTCGCCGTATGTAACGGGGTATAAGAGATGGCAGTACAAGTACGAACTGTACGCGGTGTGTAATCATGGAGGCGGCGTACGAGGAGGGCACTATCACGCCCATGTGAACACGATGAAGGGTTGGTACAACTTCAACGACACCACTGTGACAGCGCTGGGGCCACATCCTTCGATAACTAACAGTGCCTACTGTCTTTTCTACCGCAAAAAAAAATAGGCCAACTATATATCCCATATGGACGTAAACTTCGATTCCGTCACAGGTATACCGTCCAACGCGTACGACTGGACAGGTAAATTAAGTTCTAATCCAGTAGTTCTAGCCTTTCTGGTGGTTATAATCATAGTATACTACGTCCTCTTCGCGTCTCTGGGGGGTGCTGGCGAGGCGCCGATCGGCGCGAGCGCTACCGCGGAGGGAGGCGGTCTTGGGGCGCTAGAGGTTTTGATGTGGGGACTGTTCGTGGTCCTTGTATTGACGAATGGGCTGCAGTATTTCTTCAATATCAACTTGACGGCTAGCGTCAAGAAGCTGTTCTCGGCCGAGCCCGAGATAGACCTTAAGGTAACCCGTCCGGCTTCTTCCAAGCAGGAGCCGAGCCCGCCCAAACCGCGTCCCGCGCCGAGACCAGCTCCGAACCCTGCGCACCAGCCTCAGGTGTACCATGTAAGCAACAACAAATACACGTATAACGACGCTCAAGCCATATGCACAGCACTTAACGGCGAACTGGCTACGTACGACCAAATAGAAGACGCGCACAAAAGCGGAGCAGAATGGTGTGGATATGGCTGGTCGGAGGGGCAGATGGCGTACTTCCCCACCCAGAAGTCAACGTTTGACAAGCTACAAGACATTGAGGGGCACGAGCACGACTGCGGGCGCCCTGGTATCAACGGTGGGTTTATAGACAATCCTAACGTACGGTTCGGTGTCAACTGCTACGGAAGGAAACCGGGGGAGACCAGCGAAGACAAGGCTCGACTTAAGAACTCGACCGTATACCCGAAGACGCAAGAAGACATCGAGCAGGATAAGCGTGTTGAGTACTGGAGGAATAAGTTGGCAAGCGTGGAGATATCTCCGTTCAGTCACAACAACTGGAACCGTGTCTAGGTACTTGTTTAATATGTTGCACGAACAACATACTAAATCTAGATGGACACCATGACCTCTAAGCCCTGCGCGTTTGTCTGCTGCCGCGGGATGCGGGTTTGCGGCGGGTGTGTCTGTGGGCACCCTTCACCGTTCTAGCCATGTCGATCAGGCTGGCGAACAGACTTTCTGGAATAGGTTGGCAGTCTGTGTCCCGCGCTATCTCGCGGGTTCCGGCGCACTTACCCTCGAGCACGACCAGTCCCAGTGGGACGCCCACAGACCCGGCGAACAGATCACTTACCCTCCCGCTATATGACTTATCACCCGCGTTACACGTCATCATTGGCGCCATGCCTGAGGACAATAGAACATTCTTAATGGGGTAGCCGGCGCCACTACATGTCAAATCGGAACCCCGCTGAAACACACAGTCTGATGGTGACAGGTGCGACATCTGTATAGTATACTAGCACACTCTTTTATTCGTTCTTAATGTAAAACCGTTTGACCTCGGTCTTGACCTTAGTCTCGCGCTGCTCCTTAATGAAGACCATGATCTGTTCCACCTGTGGTCCGTTCCGAATACACTTAAGCAAGCACTCCTGAATGAACTTCAGGGTAAGAGGAGACGTCTGATTAGATGATGTGAAACGCAGCCGACCATCGCTTATACGAACGGTAGTCCCCTCCATGCTGTTCTCCGCAACGTGGCCCATAATGGTATCATTAAGAGATGTCCGGCGGTCGCGCAGCTCCTTCGATTTGTCCTGTAGTACCTTCAACTGATTGTCCACGGCCACCCATGACCTGATCTGTTCCTCAAAAGACGACATATGTCTTGATAGTCAAGATATATGTTTATATGTTTTGCGCATCATAACAGCGGTGAGGCAACCGACTTGCTTACCGCTTGTGGCTCCGCTTGTGGCTCCGCTTGTGGCTCCGCTTGTGGCTCCGCTTGTGGCTCCGTCTCCCACGACGCGACTTGCCCCCGTGTCTCCGGCTGCGACGAGAGCCGCGCTCAGGACGAGACAGTGTATTGGCTACCAGAAGCGTGCCTGGCATAACCGCGCGGCGCAGCATAGACATCAGACCGCCGCCGCCGCGCTTCTTGTGCCGCAGGCTGCGTGCGCGATGCTTGCGCCCTCCTCTACGTCTCGTGTGATGGACCATCTATACTTATAGGTGAGAAAATCTCAGACGGAGGACTTGGAATGTCTTTTGACGACAACAACGAATGTCGCCAGTATAAGCAAAAAGCTTATTATGACGAATAGTACGGACAAGTATATGTACGGATAGAGTTCCTGAAGCACGAGCTCAATGACTGGCTGAAAAAAAGCCTTAACTTCTTCGCGGACATCCTCCCGTCGAAGGATAGCTTTGCAACGCTCGAGAAACGGTTCGGTGGTTACCATTGTTATCAACGGGGAGAAATTGCGTGCGAAAGTACCGATTTAAATACGTGTAGGCTACAATGAGCTCTACTATCGTGAATTGTGCGGATTGTGACTTTAGCAAAACGAGACTGTCACAACCGCGGGCAACACAGGGTGGTAACTACGTTACACGGGTTGCGCTGGACGGAAACCTGGAGACCGATACGTGTGTCCAACTTCCAACCTGCAAGACAAAGCAAGGCATTGTGATCAGCGGGCGCAAGACATACTGCGACCTGCTATATTCGTCTGACGACACCCACGTAATGGAGTGGATAGAAAAACTGGAAAAGCGATGCCAGGAGCTTATCTACGACAAGCGGGATGATTGGTTCCACAACCCTCTCACCGAAGACGATATCGAGTCGGCGTTCACTTCCGCAGTCCGTCTGTACAAATCCGGAAGGGCCTATCTGGTACGAGTTCTGCTTAAGGGAAACACTGCCCGGGACGGCGGCGACGCAGAATGTGTATTTAATCAGAGACAGGAGGCGGTGCCGTACTCAGAAGTCACTGTCGATAGCAAGGTGATCCCCTTAATTAAGGTAGATTGCATCCGTTTCTCGGCCCGCTCTTTCGCAATTGAACTGGCATTGCCCCAACTAATGGTACTGGAGAGCCCCGTGGGCGCCCGTGGATGCATGATCCGGGCGGGAGAAGACCCGGAACCATCTAAGGAGAGTGTACTGTTGGACGTTAACGACGCCGTGCTTGAACCTATTCAGGCATCAGGTCGGACCGAGGACGCGCAGCAACTGCATATGGACGAACCGGTCAGAGGAGAGGAGGAAGCAGAACCATCGCACGCAGTGGAGGAACATGAACCGGTCGAGGTGCTTCCGGCGGCGCCGGATGGTGTCACCGCCGTGGCGCTGGATGACATAGAGCCATCCGATGAAGCAGTGGAGCTCAGAAAACCCAACGAGGTGTATAGACAGATTTACGAGGCGGCGCTTGCTAAGGCAAAACTAGCCAAGAAGACGGCGGTCGAGGCTTATTTAGAAGCAAAAAGAATACGACATATGTATCTGCTTGACGATCTGGAACAATCAGACGACGAGGAGATGACGGAAATGGAATAGGTAACCCTTTAGGAAATACTGATCTCTCTCACAACGGCTTACGCCGAAATTTTTTCTCGATCTTTGTATATATAATGAGCTTGCTCCAGTCTCTGCAAAAAGCTGTGAAGGCACACCATCTGATCGCGTTGCTCGCCGTGATCGCGATCGGGGTGCTGCTCTACAATTACTCCCAAGGTAAGGGCTCGCCGCGGTCGGGCATGGCTCACGGTGACAGTGACGCAAGCCAGGTCATCAACACCCAGTTCGCCAAGGATCCGGCGGCGCCCGCCATGCCGTTCGGGCAGAACGAAGGGCCCAGCACGGTGAGCGGGGTGCAGAGCAGCCAGCAGCAGATGCCGTCGAGCTGCCAGAGAAAGGACACAGCTAAGCCCGGCGATCTTTTGCCTAAGGACAGCAACAGTCAGTTCGCGCAGCTGAACCCGATGGGCAGCGGCGACCTCCAGGCCGTCAAGCTGCTTAAGGCAGGCTACCACTCCGGCATCAACACCGTGGGCAGCAGCCTGCGCAACGCCAATCTGCAGCTCCGCTCCGAGCCCCCGAACCCCCAGACGCCGGTGAGCCCGTGGAGCAACAGCACCATTGAGCCGGACCTGATGCGCACGCCGCTTGAGCTAGGATGCAAGTGCTAAGAGCACATACATAACTATCTTCTTACTGAGGTGGATTATCCCCATTAAGAATATACAATGAAAGAGCTTGAGTGGACAGCAAAAGTATTCAGGCTTCCCGTAGCGCCAGAACCCACTATACAAAACTCGGTCGTTAGCACCATAGGCAATGCAAACCGATACATACCCATACCGTACGAAAGCTCCTTTTCACTCATTCAACAGTTCTACCTGTACATAATTTACGTGTGCGCATGGGCCGTCATAATCTACCTGTCGTACGACAAGCGCTTCGTGTGGGCGTACGAAGTCGGTTTCATCTGGGGCATATGCGTGATGCTACTAGAAACATGGCTATACAACAGTGCCAGCTGGGTCTACGTAAATAGGAAAAACCTCTCCTCATACGTCTTCAACGCACCCGGCCCAATACCAGACTTGAAGAAGGGCGATGACGTACCAACAGAGCTCGATTACAGCGGGATGGCTGGAGGAGAGTACAAGATATTGTCGGAAAGCGACACCGTGCCCGACGACGGCATACACGGGTATGTGTTCCCGGTCTCCACCTATATGGAAATGTCATCCAAAGGCGAGGTAAGCGGGACCAACCTGTCAGAGTATCTACAGGGGAAGTTTAAGAGTACTACTGGCTTTGGTAATCAGGATGATCCGATATTCTTTTCTAGCAAAACGCTCGAAGTGTCGAACACGGGCTTCTACGTGGCCATACTCTGCTTGACACTAGCACTGTACATCAATCGCACGAAATGGCAAGGGCCCAATCATCTAGTATGGATACTCGGAGCGGTAATCATGTCACTAACAGCCATGGGCGCGGCAGTAAGTGGGAACAGCGTTCTTGCTCTATTCAACGTGCTGTACATAAAGCGACGTCTCATCATTACCTCATGCGCTTTTGCGATGACAGCTATCTTGATCTCGGGTCAGCTTTAGATAAAAATCTACCTGTTATACAAGTATGAGTGCCAAGACCAACGAGACCAACAAGACCAACAATAGTAAGAGCGCGACAATTGGAAAAGGGAAACACATTAATGAGAGCGGACTGCCCGTCTCCCCTCAGATGGCGTGGCCAATAAGCAACGTGTGGATTGTAGTCAGTATAAGCGCTGTTGCTTTCATCGCGTGGTCACTTATCTGCGCATTAGTGTACTATCCAGCGTTATTGCGTGCCAACCACGGTATCCGTTTCAGATGGTACATGGCGGCCATAGCAATGGTGCCTCTAGCACTGTTCGTGCATAATGTGCACGTGAGGATCAAGGATGAGCTAATGTTGCCCGCCGTGCCTGCCGATTACGGTGTATGTTTCGTACCTCAAAGTGATCTCACGGACAAGGAGAAAGCCTTCGGTGCAATAGGTAAGGTAGACTATTCCTGCGCGCGTAACCAGTACGAGATGTTGCAAGACAGAGCCACAACGGTTCAGTCGCAATCATACAATCTTGTGTACACGCTGTTCACGCTCGTACTGCTGTTGTTCACGGTGTCGCGCACGAAGGACATCATCAACAGGAACGACCCTTTCATAAAGTCACTTATAATCTCTTCTATGCTATTGAGTGTCACCACCATGATAAGCCCTATGCTCGCGAACTTCTACTGGTCCTCCCTTCCTATGATATCGCTCTTTGAGGTGATTTTCCAAATGAACGTGGCTACAGTCATATTGCTCATTTCCTACCTTGCTTTCAAGATTGTAAAAAGCATATATTAATTTCGGCCTATAGTACACATGCATTCGGGGTTCCTTGCGTTGGTACTGGTAGCATTAAGTATCTATGTCGCCGTGTTGATCTATCGGAACTCGGACATGTTCCAACTGAAGTGCGTTATCTCATCTGTTGATAGTAATACATATTGCGTCAGAGACAGAGAGCGCATTGGAGAAGCTGCCGATTTGCTCGCACACAATACCAAAAAGATGCGTGCGCTGGTGCAGCATGTCGGAAAGCGACATCCTGAGAAAGATAACATCCGTAGGCTCGTTGCCGGCTTTAATCCTAGCAAAATCGTGGAAACGCTGCCGACGAGCGAGCACACGGCGTACAGCGAGAACAAGGGCGAGAAGTTGGCGTTTTGCCTCCAGAAACACAAAAACGAAAGCGCGCTCATCGACCAAAACACACTGTTCTTTGTCTCCATGCACGAACTTGCACACATCGCCACGGTCAGCATTGGACACACAGAAGAGTTCTGGCGGAACTTTAAGATGCTCATCGAGGAGTCGGTGAATGCGGGTCTTTATCAACCGGTCGATTACTCGAAACAGCCGGCTCCATACTGTGGTATGACGCTCACTGACAACCCGGCGTTCTAGGCCGAGCGTATGACCGATAGGTCCATTCCACTCCGTCCACATCGCATTCTTCCGCGCTGATGAGCGCCATCGTCGCTTCTATATTGTCAAGTAGTCGCGGCGACATGAAAGTATCGCAGGGGAAGGGATGCTGGACGTACGTTACCTCAGCCCGATCAAGTGTGACGTCGGCGAAAGCATCGTACACCTGAGCTCCTCCGATGACCCAGGCCTCGTCAAATCTCGAGGAGACACAATATTCAATCGCCTCAGCTACTGACGTCTTGGATACCGCCCCGGACGCGTCAAAATGCGCACGTGAGAGAACGATGTTGTGTCTCCCTACAAGTGGCGCACGTGGCAAGCTCTCCCATGTTTTGCGCCCCATGATAACTGCGTTGTTTCCCGTCCCCCTCGTCAACCTAGCAAACCGCGCCAGTTCTCCACGAAGCTTCCATGGGAGGCGACCTTCTGCGCCTATTCCGCGGTGACGTTCCGTGAGCGCGACTATGACATTGAAACTGGTCATATATAAAATAATCTCGTATTATTCTATATACTTGATGTCGCACGATAAGAGCACCATCACTAAGGTTCACATCATGGGAACAAAGGACGTTGCAACTCTTACCTTTGGTGAAGAAGATAGTGGGTTTAAGATATATTCGGACGACACCATTGACTACGTCAAACGTAAGATATACGCATCGCTGAAAAACAGCGCGGGCGCGTCGCCTCCCGTGCAGTGTATGTATCTTATGGCGCGAACTCGTCAAAAGCTAAGCAGCGTTGGCGTGTTTGACATGTTAACGCAGAACGGTAAACTTGCGTTAACGTATGACCGTCTCGTAGGATATTTGCAGAATATAAACCACGCGGGCAAGGGACTGGAAGACGCGGTGAAGAAAGGGAAGTCGGTGTATACTTATGACGATGTCTTTGCGATTGGTCTTGACGACAAAGACTGGGTAGTAAACATTCCGGTCGGCCAGAGGTTCGTGACGGCAGAGCATATGTATCCGTTCACGGTAGACCCTATGGCAGTAGATAAATACGATCCAATACTCGAACGAACTGCAAAAGACATAACGACCACAACGAACGGATCGCTCGTGATGGACATAGGAAACTTCAACGGCGAACTGTTTATGTTTGACGCCACCACCGTTCTTGCCGCTGCAGACCGGAAGGGGCTGTCCGCTGAGAGTACGATACGCATATATTTCCCACTCTTAGCCAGTGATGGAATAAACGCCACGAGTGAGCTCGACGCTGCGTTACACGAACTTGAGGAACAGAGTGATAACATGATCGGCGAAGCTTTCGCAAGAAAGGTGGACAGCGTAAGAGTCATGCACGACATACAAGACAGTCAGCCTAGCGACTATATAGAGGCGGAGGGAGTTGACCGACTTGTATGTGTTGTAAGTCCCGCGATTCCGTTTAACCTGCCACTCGACGTGGTGTTCAAGAAACTAAAGACGTCCCAGGAGGTGCCGCTTGTCAAATACAACCCTGGAAAGAGACAAGAAAAAGTGTACAGGCTCTACACGGCCGCTGTAGCTACGAATGGGAAGAAAATACCATATCTCCCAAAAGCGACTATATTCAGATTAGCAAAGACCATCGGAAAAAGCAAGGGTGTGGTGGCTTACAACGAAACTGACGGGCACACCGTCACCTGCGAGTTCGACGTTAATGCCGGGATTACGATCAGCGCCGAGTTCGGTCAGCCTCTCTCTCTAGATGAATGTGACAAGGTGATTACGAGACAGACCGCGGCGCCGTTAAGTATGATCGCGAGCTACCTCTCTCAAAGTGGATACGTGCTTCCATTGTTTACATCCATCACGGCGGACGACACCGAGCTAGTGGATGCTCGATACGTCGCCCGGTACAGAATACAAAAGAACATAGACTTAGCGAAAATCACGGGCTGCATAACTCCCATATTCAATGTCATGGAGTCTTCTCTATCAAAAGGCATAGAGATGCGTTTCAAGCGTGTGGCTGATTACAGTGAGGTCGACGGTGTCGAGGCGTTTACTATAGAAATGATCAAGAAGAACGTCAAGGAGCACGACATCGTGCAGCGCTTGCAGGATGCGTATGGGATGTCTCTGGAAATGGCCGTTGGCAAACTTGCAGAGGTTGTTGGATCGATACAGGTAGTTCGATCGGCGAACCCGACGAGGCGCATTAGGATACGTAACAATCCCGGATTTGCAACGCGCCTTACCAAGGACCAGTTCTCTGCGACCGTGACAGCTACTGTTGAAGGGCTCAACAATGTGGGGTACATATCGACCGTTCCCATATACCTCAACTCTGTCGTGATAGCGGGACAAGGCGCCGTTGCGAACAAAAGCATTACGAAAGAGATGGGCAGCCTATGCAAGAGACCTCGCGCGAGCAAGTCGAAGAAAGATGAGGTGGTGCTCGAGGAGGTCGTGGCCGCCGCGGAAAATGCATACAAGGACAATGAGGCAGGTGTGCCCGCCGCCGTTCCATTTGGCGAAGACGACGATGAAAATGACGGGGATGACATGCTCGACATACTACTTGGAGATGATGACGATGATGATGATGATGACGAGGGGGATGCCGACGCCGCGGGAGGCGGACGCTCCTCATCGCAGTATGTGCTGCGTGGCGGCGCGGACGAAGACGCCATATCCGATATAACAGGCATGAGCTTGGCCAACCCCAACCCATTCTTCAAGAAGATGGAGGCGCTCGATCCGGCCCTCTTCTTGACTAAACAGGATGGAAAGTTCCACGCATATTCTCGAGCCTGCCCATGGAACGTACGCAGGCAGCCCGTGATACTTACAGACGCCGAAAAGGCAGAGATAGACAAGGAGCATCCGGGATCGTATCAACATGCAGTCAAATACGGATCCAGCCCCGACAAACAGTACTGGTATATATGCCCTCGGTATTGGAGTTTGAAAGACAACACAAGTCTGACACAAGCAGAAGTGGAAAGCGGTAAATATGGGGGTGTCATCCCCGATGATGCGAAGAAAGTCCCGAAGGGGAAACCGATATTCCAGTTCTCCGACAACAAGTATCACGTGAAGGACGGTAAGTACGTGCAGCACTATCCCGGTTTTGTGAAAGCCGGAAGCCACCCCGATGGTCTGTGTCTGCCTTGCTGTTTCAAGTCTTGGGACAGTCCCTCTCAAGAGAAGAGACGAGCCGAGTGCAGCAACGAGGATGCTGCGAAACAGGGGAAGAAAGCGCCTCAGGCTCCCACCAAGTTGGAGATCGAGACTGACGAGTACATCAAAGGGCCTGATAAGTTCCCACTCGATAGAAACAGGTGGGGCTACCTACCCGTTCCCGTAGCGGCGTTTCTGCAGATGGACAGTCGAGAGTGTCAAGTGTCCGCGACCAATACCAACCTCAGGCCGAACCACGTGTGCTTGCTCCGGCACGGTGTGGAACTCGTACCGGGTCAGTCTTTCGTGGCTTGCTTGGCCGACCTGTTTGCGGACAGAACTTCCGACCAGCGCATCCCCTCCGTCGCTGAGATGCGCCAGGTGCTCCATGATGCAGTGGACCTCGATACTTTTGTCCGGCTTCAAAACGGCACATTGATCACCGAGTTCGAACCGGCTCTTATTACTGAGACTGCCGATGTGGCCGCATACGCCGGGACACAATTGTACAACGCGACTGACATGAATAGCGCAGCCAATGTGAAGTCTCTACGAAGGGCCATACTTGCGCTCGAAGCGTTCAAATCTTTCCTCCTAGATAAGAGTGCGGGTATAACATACACGTACCTGTGGGATCTCTGCACATCGCCTAACCCTAAGCTTTTTCCCAGCGGCATGAACCTTGTCGTGCTTCTAATACCCGACGACGATAGCACCTCTAACGTGGAAGTGGTGTGCCCCACCAACCATTACTCATCCTCTGCGTTTGACAGCTCCAAGAAGACATTCATACTTGTCAAGAGGGGCGACTACATGGAGCCGGTGTATGCAGTGGAGGATGTAAAGTCCAATTACACACTATCGAGACTGTTCAGTCTACGGAACAAGAACCTTTTGCCTAACTTGAAGCGCATGCTGGGGATTATTCGAGACGCTCAGAACGAACTATGTAGGCCGTTCCCGAGCGCGCCCAACGTGTACACTTTCGAGACCAACGTGAACTATGCGACGGCTCTTAAAGCTCTGACCGCGGCGGGATATGCAGTGCACACCGCAATCATCAACTTCTCTGGCAAAGCTATTGGACTGAGTGCATCCGGCAAAAAGGGTGATGTCAGGGTAGTAGTGCCTTGCGCCCCGTCTGAGATGCCGGTCGGGACAGCGGCCACATTTATCGATGGTGACGGACTATGGCGCGACTTCCAGACTACTTTTGCCTTCCTGGAAGAAGTGGCCAATGCAACTAAAGGACGTGTTCGATGCCGGCCCAGTCTCCAATTAGTAGAAGACGGCTTATGCATCGGCGTCATAACCGAAACGAACCAAACCGTCTTGGTCTCTCCGCCCGCTCCACCGATCGACGGTTTGCTCCCTACCGTGGAGGCGGGTAACAGCATACTGGCGGATACGGCTCTTAGTCGAGACAGAGAACCTGACCATCGACGTGAGAAATATATGAAGGAGATGCGTCTGGACACCAGCTTCTACAACGCTTTCCGCAACACAGTCCGTATATTACTAAACAAACACGAGTATGCGGGAAAGAGAGGCGAGATAGAGGCACTGATCGCATCGCGGAAGTCCTACCTCACTAAGCTGCAAACCATCGCCGGTGCGCTGAAGGAACTCTGTTCTGGGAGCGTAGTTTTCGCGAACTTTGAAACTGGGGCGATGAGTGCGGTTCGAGAGGCGCACGCGTGTGTAGGCAAGTCGGAGGCCCAATGCACTTCATCGCCATTCTGCGTGTCAACCGGAGAAACGTGCCAACTAGCCATTCCGAAACGGGGCAGCATTAGCGACGTTGACAATGAAGTCGTATACTTCGAAAAGATGGCGGACGAACTCATACGCTACACGCGCGTCAGGTCGTTCATTTTCCAACCGAAGGCGTATTTGGCATTCGGAACAGTAGGATACAATCTCGGAAAGGATGAGGTCATTTTGTTGCAGTCCCTCCTCAATCAAGAATACTTCGAAGACATGGTTGTCGCAAAACAGTCTCAATACGTGACCTCGACGGCGGCAGATAATGCGGAGCCGCTCGAAAGCGTCCCATATGACAATCTCTTCACGATCAAGGGGACCGCTGCAGCGGACGACGTAACGTGCAACCACACCAAAAAGTCCCAGCTCTCCCGCAAGTGGAAGGGCCAGTTTCCCGCAGATTCCATCGAGCTCGTGTTCGACACCGAGCCGCCGACTTGCACATTTGACACAATGGTCACAGCGGTGCGCGATCACACTAGAGACGAAGCAGTGACCCCCGCGTCGCTAAAAGAACTATTAGCGAACGAGTATGCCAAAATCGCGACCTCTAACCTGACAGAGCTGGCCAGACTGTTCGTTGCGGGTGGTAAGAAGAGGTTCGCGAGCCTTCTCAAGACCTCCCGTGCAGAGGTGGGGGACGTGGTGATGAGCGACCAGTACTATCTCTCCAATATTGACGTGGTTGTGATATCGCAGCACTACAAGGTCCCCCTGGTAATATTCTCGTCGACAGTGGTAGCGGAGAACAAGCAACCGCTGCTAATCACATATAGTGACGACAGCGATAACCACTACTTTCTGAAAACGCCCGGTGTACAAGTGGATGCTCCTCTGAAGTACAAATTGGTGGTAGGAACACGGGGTGCGAAAATACGCACAAGTCAGCTAAGTGGCCAACTCAGAAAGTACATGGAAGAAAAAAGTGGGTACACCAGCATGGATAAGCTATTGTCTATGTACACCCAGAGGCCGCGGGGGAAAACGCTAAGAATAGTCGGCACTCTCGGCGAGGTGGCGCCGCCTCCGGCAAAGAAAACGGGGAGACGCATTGTTCTTAAGTGAGAGCGGTGTCCGTACTGTGGCGCGGTCTGACACGCGGTCTGACGCGCGGTCTACGACGTCTGTGGCGCGGCGTAGATTGGGATGGAGTGCTCTCACGCGTGTTGATCATGACATGGCACCGCACGTCGACCCAACACCACACATGAACATCGACGTTGGGGGCGCGTGAGGTGACGACGGGTAGATAAGGCGAATCCGCTTGCGCGAGCGCATCCGCAGCGGTTTCGCTACAAGCGGCTATTTTCCTGCCCCACCTGGGATAAAGGCGCACAAACCGGCGAAGCATGCCTTTGACCTGGCGTTTGTGCTCACCGCGGTTTCTCCCCCCAGTAAGATATTTCAAGTACACGTGCAAGTGTTTATCCAAGTCGTTAACAATGCAATGGACGGGGAAGCCCGGATGCACTCGGAGCGACGCCATCACGGTCGAGAACTCGGCGAACATATCTTTAATGTACTCGTGTTTCTCGCACTGAGCACCATGAGATATGAAGTCGTCTACGACAAGCGCAGCTACGTAATGTTCGTGATCGCGAAGAAGACGATCGCAGTCAAACCCACTAGAAAAGAAAAGCTGGAGCAACGTTGGCATGTTGAACGTGGAGTGTTGGACCGCGTTATATATAATGTACATCGACGCTCGCGAAAAGGCCAGGTTAGTGTACGGATTGCGCGGGTCCATGGGCTGAGGGAACAGGCTCGATGAATGTAAGAGCGACTTGTTGATGAGTGTTATAATGTCAGATATTCGATATACGTACGTAGCATTATTCTCCCAGAGCCTCACGATGAGATGGGGTGGAGCCCCGCCCAGATGGTTGAGTGCCATATCAACGGCGCACCCCCTTTTTTCCCCGTTTCGAAGTCGCCAACCGTGACGGAACCGGTGCAATGAGAAAAAGTGACGCTGTGCGCGGGCGAACGTGTCAAACAATTGCTGTTTGACGTCGGGCTCGACGAACCTAGCTTCCAGTACGTGTGACACAAGTAGGCGCAGTTTAGACGCGGGTGAACAATCGCTCCACGAGATCACATCAACGAGCACGCGTCCCAATGTCCGCCCGACTTCTGAGTTGTTCACACATGTATCGAGTAATCTGCGAAGAATAAGCGCAAACGTGGCCATATATCAAAATCATGACCACGTTTAATTCATGTTGTGCCCACTATCAATTAGAACCCAGGGTCGTAGTCTTCGTCATCATGTCCGAAGTCTGCGGACTTGATCTCCATAACATTGGTAGGCACTGCTATCTGAGCCACGCTGCACGCATCAGCCGGGTTCTCAATATTCCCGAAGGCGCTCTCTATCTCCGCGTCTTCATCATGGCCGACCCAATCCTCCGCCGGCACTGCCTCTGCAAGTCCGTCGATGTCAGCGAGTATTTGGAAACTATTCGTACCGAAGAGACCCTCTTGACCACACATAACGTTTGCAGACACACCTCGCATGATGTCCAGTTCGCCATGTCTTGCGGCCTTCAAGAACATCTCAGGCGTCTCCTCGAACGATGCCTTAGCCACCGGACCGATGTTGTCATTGTTGATCCCATGTCGGAAGATGGACACCATCTTGCTGTTGCAAGTCATACGATCGCATAAGACACTAAGATGATGATAGTTGATGTAGGTCCCGTCGAACTCCACCGCCTCGGTGATCTCGTTGTATATTGCCTGTCGAGCCGCTTCGATCCCAAGCACCCGGTAAACCTCTTGGATGTCATTCGTGAATGTCTTCTTGGCGTCGATATAGTCGACTCCTAGCAGTCCGAGCAGGTTTGTGCCGACGGTGTCTAGTACCCACGTCTCCTGTCGCGCGAACGCCCCATCTTCCTCTCGCAGTGTATCCATGACCTTTCTGAGTGTCACTTTGTTGATGCCCTTTACACCCCGGAGAACGATGCCGTCAAGCAGCTGATCTTGAAACCCTTTCAATAGATACACCTCGTCAGCCTGATCAAGTGGGTTAAGCTTCGCCGCCGTCTTTTTCTTGTTGTGGATTGCTTGACTAAGTCGGACGCGCATGACCAGCGAGTCCGCGTTGTAATCCGAGTACACGCAATGTACCTCATCACGGTATGCGTTCTTGATGGCGAAGTACAGATCATCCATCGCGATGTCAGCGTCGAGCATTAGCTCCGCATTCAGAGCAATTCGTATCACCCACTTCGATTGTTCTGCCTGATCATCCTTCTCTCCCGAGCACTCGTCGACAAGTGATTCAAACGATTGGTACTGCTCCATGAGAGGGGCGTCCTCCGACATGAGTGTGTTCATGTCGTCGGGATCGAAACAGATCGAGACGTTATCAACGATTTCCCGAAGCTTGGTGTGTTCTAGACGGTGCATGACTGACTGCGCCTTCTCCTTATTCGCCTCCTCTTGCGGAAGTAGCGCGACAGTACATGACGGGTTCTTAGGGTTCTCGGATAAAGACAGGATCTCCTCAATCCTAGGCACGCCACGCGTTACGTTTGACTTCGAAGCCACGCCAGCAAAATGGAACGTGTTAAGCGTCATCTGGGTCGTCGGCTCACCGATGCTCTGTGCGGCGATCATGCCCACCATCTCACCGGGTGCCACCATAGCTTGCTTGTAGCTGAGGACAATCGCCTCGAGTAGTATGATCAGCGCCGACTTATTAAAACGCTTAACCAGTAGCAATTGGGAGGGTGAGAGATGGAACTGGTACAGAAGTTCGAAGAGCGGCGTCGGCTTGCGCATCCCCAGATTTTCCAGCTTTTGGTATGTCCGGTCCACCATCGCCAGTGCCTCTAATGGGGTTATGTCTACCATGGAGGTCGAAGTGATGCGCTGTTCACCCTGGACGTTTGATATGGCGTGGGTGAACGCCACGGGTGTGTGGACGATCGCGTTATCGCGTCCCCTGAACACGTGTTCGATTACCTCTCCGCGCAGTCTAATAGCTTTCTCGATCATTGCGAGCGACCGTTTCTTAAGTTCATTCGCTTGGCGCCGCATACGTTTCAGTGCGTCGGCATTGAACGCGAGTTTCACGTGGTTGTCGCCCGCACCGCTACTGCCAACATAGAAGTGCGAGTAAATCTCGTCCAAGGACATACTCACAAGCGACAGTCGTTGGCCCTCTACCCGAACGGGATCAACGTTGTCGTCGCCGTATGAGTATTGAATGATTTTCCCCTTTCCATTCCGGACCGTGCAGTCGTACTCGACCTTGAGGTCTTCCAGACCCTTCACTAATCGACGTTGAATGTAGCCGGTCGTACTTGTTTTAACGGCAGTGTCAATAAGACCGACACGACCACCCATGGCGTGGAAGAACATCTCAGTAGGCGTGAGGCCGCTGATGAACGAACTCTCGACAAAGCCGCGGGCGCCAGGCGAGTCGTCGAACCTGGTGAAGTGCGGCAGAGTGCGGTTCTCGAAGCCATACGGGATGCGCTTGCCATCCACGTTCTGTTGGCCAAGACAAGATATCATCTGAGAGATATTGAGTTCACTGCCCTTAGAGCCAGCATTAACCATGATCACAAAGCGGTTAGTCTTACTCAAGCTCTGTCTCCCGATCTTGCCTGCTTGATTGGATGCTTTGTTCAGCACGTTGTTCACCCGCGTCTCAAACTCGGCCTCGTTTGTCTTGCCAGTCTTGTTCTCGAAAATCCCCAGATGAGTCTCATCAATCAATCCACCGACTTCCTTCTTTTTCTCAGAGATGACCTCCGTGATTGCTCGGTCGGTTTCCTCGTTGGCGATGAGATCGCTGATGCCCACAGAGTAGGCCGCCGTTTTCATGTACTCCGTAACAATGTCCTGCAAGTTATCAATGAACCGAGCGGACTGTTTGTTTCCAAAATCGTTACAGATGCGGTGGATGAGCCCACGCCCGCTGTCTCCCAAAGAACCCTTTTCCATTTGGCCGCGCAGATAAACACCATCCCTGACCTCCACGACGTGGTTTGACTTCCGACTATCCTCATCCTCGCCAAAGAGTTTCGTCTTATACGTCAGACTTAGTGGTGGTAGGATTTGCGACAGCACTTGAAAGTTGCTGATCTCCTCGCCTTGGAGCTTAGTGGCATCAACACGGTCGAAGGCCATAAGCAGGTTCATCGCCTGCCGGGGAGAGAACACTACGTCAGGCCGCGTCAGACGAAACGCCCCCAGAAGTGAGTCTTGGAAGATACCAACAATGGGCTTGTTATTGGCGGGACTGACAATCTGATATGGGACGGCGGCCAATCGGCGGAGTTCCTCTTCAGCCTCGAGGCTCTGGGGCATGTGCAGGTTCATCTCATCGCCGTCGAAGTCCGCATTGTACGGCTTGGTGTCCCCCACATTCATGCGAAATGTATCGCCAACCGGCATGATTTTGGCAATGTGGCACATCATAGACATCCTATGTAGCGTGGGCTGCCGATTGAATAGCACTGCGTCACCGTCCATCATGTGTCGATGCACAGCGTCTCCAAGTTCCAGTACGATGGACGCTCTGTCTACGTATCTCAGTGAGATGTTGTCTCCGCTGCGTTTTTCAAGTATTTTGGCACCCGGGTGGACGTCCGGACCATTCTGCACGAGCTTCGTAAGGAACGCTTTGTTTGACTTGGTGACCTTGACTGGCTTGGTGATGTTTTTCGCCACCTTCAACGGTACTCCAAGCATTTCGATTGACAGGTTGGGATCAGGTGTGATGACCGATCGAGCGCTAAAGTCTACGCGCTTGCCCATGAGGTTGCCTCTCAAACGACCTGACTTCCCATTGATGCGCTCCTTCAACGCCTTGAGGGGTCGGCCGGATCGCTGGGCCACAGCGGCAACCCCCGGTATCTTGTTATCAATCTCGGTAGCAACGTAGTATTGAAGCATGGTCGTCCAGTCGTCAATCACGGCTGCCGAAGCGTTCTGCTTGATTTTGTCCCGCAACGTGGTGTTGGCTCGAATGATATTGACGATAATATGACTGATATCATCCTCACTGCGTTGTTGCGCGTCGTGCTTCACGGACGGACGGACAGCCGGAGGCGGCACCGCGAGCACTTGACAAACCATCCAGTCCGGGCGTGACCAGACGGGGCTGAACCCCATGAAAGTGACATCTTCGTCCGACACACGACGAAGGATTTTCACGGCAATCTCGGGTATGACCTTGATCGACAATGCCTCGGGATCGTCAATAGGCACCCCCTCGATACTGTCCCACTCCGCATATAACGTTGCGAGACCATCTTTGCGTATTTTCGTTGGCTGCTTGCACCCACAACCATCGTCCGTGTCATCGCCACACTTCTTTGCCTTACTGGCTAAGGCGAACACCTGCGCCCAGCGTTCGTCCGGCTTGAGCGCCAGTAGATGCTGGTGCTTATGCTTGGATATCAGTAACTTGCTACACTTAAAGCAAACGCTTCGAAGGCATTTGATTACGGTGGAGAGATATTGAATATAGAAGACTGGCCGCGCGAGCTCGATATGTCCGAAGTACCCTGGCGTCTGCATATAGTCCAACCCATCCGTAGGGCAGATAGTCCCAGGATCGCTGACGCCCATGCGCGGATCGAACAGGCCTCCAACGACAGCTTTACCGTTTACAAAGGTATCGCGGCTCGTGATGGCTGCCACGCTGCCCCTACGAATCTCATCGGGAGACAACACACTGAATTGTATTCCAATAATCCTAGATGGATTGGTCTTGGGAATGGTCCCGGTATCTGTCCTCCCCATAGTGTTTTATATAAAGACAGATGATATTTAGATCATTTTCAATTTTCCACTAGATATGATTATTGACAAGTGGTATAGAAACGGTTGCAACTAGATCAGCATGCCGCGTGACAAAGGAAAGTCTGCTAAAGGTGGGAGAGGTGGTGACCACGATGATAGTAGTGATACGGAGAGTGAAGACTTTGATGTGCAGAGCTATCGAAAACTGTTATCGAAGATATTCCCTTCGCAGCACCTATCGCATCGTATTAAGGAGTTAGATAGTCACGATACTGCGAAAACGAAGAAGAGCGGTGGGAAAGGGTCATCGCCCAAAAAGTCGACGCCGGTTCGACGCGGGGGGAAGAAGACCAAAAAGAAGGCGGCCCCGTCATCTAGCGAGGAAGACAGTGGTTCAGAAACAAGTTTCGAGTCCGACAGTGAGGGGGGCGCCATCAACCAAATACTGGATGGGAAGAAGGACCACAAATATAACATCATTTTTACGATGGGGGGTCCGCTTTCGATCAACCAGGCTATCTTGGGAGATAGCGAAGATGAGGAATGGGATACCGACGAGTGCTCTGATGACTCATGTGGCACTTCGTCCTCGTCCGATGAGGATAGCGACGCCACGTACGACCCTGGCGACATGGAGACTAGCTCGGCTTCAGGCGGTGAAGACCGGAGGGGTAAAAGACGTTCGAGACGAACGCGGAGGTCATCTGCGAAAAAGAGCGCACACTCATCTTCTGAGGACGGGGAAGACGATGATGGCTGTGATGTGGACGACAGTGGGGATCTGGAGCTAGTTACGAAGTACAAGACGATGGTAAGCGATATGGCTCAGAAGAACAAGAAAAGTAAACTCCTCAAGTCACTTGTGAGGGACGCAACCGACCGTGAGAAGAAGATGAGCAAGGGCATAAAGAAAAAGGAGAGTAAACAGAGGCTCAAGAACACGAAGCAGTTCCGGACACTATCCCGAGATAAGGATCCCATGAACGATCTGAGATACTTCCGCGACGAGCTCCCGATACAACAGCAGAAGAAGCTTATAAAGGAGATCGAGGAAGTGAAGGAGCTCATGAAGATCGAAAAGCCTTACCGTCTGAAGCTGTTGGAATCTGATATCCCCCAGATGTTCAAGGCGTGCGCGCTGAAGAAGGTGAACAGTCTGCGATACATGGCTCCTGGAGAGGGTGAATACTACAAGTTGAAAGCCTGGGTCGACGCGTTCATGCGCATCCCATTCGGCAATCACAGTAGTCTGCCGATTACACTTGGCGACGGTGTAGATAAGTGCCATACTTTCATGGAGGGTGCTCAGCGTGAACTAGACACGGCCGTACATGGTCTCAATGACGCTAAGATGCAGATTATGCAGATGGTGGGACAATGGATCGTTAACCCTGGAGCCGTGGGCACGGCTATCGCTATCAAGGGACCGATGGGTACGGGCAAGACGACGCTGGTGAAGGAGGGTATTAGTAAGATACTGGGGCGCGAGTTTGCGTTTATCGCGCTTGGTGGCGCCACGGACAGCAGCTTCCTCGAAGGACATTCTTACACATACGAAGGGAGCACGTGGGGGAAGATCGTCGACATCTTGATCCAGCACCGCACGATGAACCCTGTGATTTACTTCGATGAGCTGGATAAGATTAGCGACACTCCAAAGGGTCAGGAGATCGAGGGCATCTTGACGCACTTGACTGACACTGCGCAGAACGACAAGTACCACGATAAGTACTTTTCTGAGATCGACTTTGATTTGAGCAAGTGTTTGTTCATATTTAGTTATAATGATGAGCACAAGATCAGTCCCATTTTGAGAGACAGGATGTATCGCATCACGACAAAGGGCTACAAGAAGGGAGAAAAGATTGAGATCGCGAACAACTATCTCTTGCCTAAAATCCGAGAGCAATGCAGTTTCGGGGTGGGAGACATTACCATTCCGAATGAGACACTGGACTACATCATTGACTCGTACACGTGTGCAGAGGAGGGGGTCAGGAACTTGAAACGCTGTCTTGAGGTCATACATACGAAGTTGAACCTCTTTCGATTGATGAAGGAAGGAACGAACCTGTTCGAGGGCCAAATCGCTCTTAAAGTGACATTCCCTTTTACCGTTTCGAGAGAAATATGTGACAAGCTGATCAAGCGGGAAACCGACGCGGGCCCGCCCGAGGGAATGTACATCTAGGTTAGCATGCGTTAGCATGCGTTAGCATACGTTAGCATGCGTTAGCATGCGTTAGCATACGTTAGCATACGTTAGCATGCGTTAGCATACGTAAGTATTCGATAACGAAATATTTACGTACCGTGGGGTGATGGCGATCTAGAACACAGAGCCGCCGCTTAGGCTCCGATTGCCTGCGCGCGAATTGAGATACTGCATTTGTTCGGGAGAGATGCAAGGGCAGCCGCTCGATCCCGAGTAGTTGGTTGTGGTGCAGCACGATGGCTTGAACTCGTTATCGTAGAAGAAGTCCATCTGGCCATCGGGAAGAGGCACACTGCCTCCCTTGTTGCCTGCGAGGCCTGCGTACAGGTTGCCGGCTTTGTAGCCCATCTGCTCTTGGTACTCCTTCGACTTTTGGATCCATCCATCCTTGGAGTCGTCGCGCACGCCCGATAGCGGAGCAGCGCTCATGAGCGCAAACCCTTCTTTGATACCCACCTTGGAGCAAGAACACAGCAACATGCCCCCGATCAGATAACCCAGCAGTACACATGCAATTACAACCTCGAGTCTCAGCTTGATACCGAAAAGTTCAAACTCCATTTATAGTAATATCATAGATAATTTTTGCACGCACCGGTTATGGCAAGCGAGACGGTCTCCGCATACTCGTCCAGTCTACTGTCGTAATCACTAAATGTCACGCCATGCAGGGGCACCCTGTGGGTGTCGGTGATTAGATGGAATAGCCGCACACATTCGGCCGGTTCGGATTGGAGCTCTCCCGAATGCACCACACCGAGGTCGTTATCGTAGAGGCGGAAGTTCGGTCCACCTACGAACTCTGTGTCCCCCATGAAATAACGATTAATGCCCTGGACATCCTCTCCGTCTGCCACCACAACACCTTGAACCAAGTGCCCTCCTTCGAGACGGTCCCCTGGACGGATTTCCTTAAGTGGAACCCGTGCCCCGTCAAACTTGCAGACGATTGAGTCCCCGTCAAAACCAGACTCGAGATGGGAGTGCACGCAGGAGTCATCCCACTCCTTTCCAGTCACTAAGTGTCCACAAGAGCCACTAATGCAGCCGCTCTCGACGGCGGTCAGGTCGTCCCAATCACAGAATAGGAAGTCGCCTATACGTAGAACCTTGTTGCTTGTTGTGAGACAATAAAGATATTCATCGGTTCTCCCGGTCATCATTAATGACTGGGGATGGTCTTCGACAGAAATCCACCCATTGCATTCGTCAAACACTAAGTGCGTTCCACTGACAACGACATCACCCAAGCTATAGAGTACTTCATCGCCACGGCACAGCTTCATGACGGAACAAACCTTCTGGCCGTCACTGAGCACCCGGCCCGGTGTAAGACCTGAGATGGGTATCGTGCCGCCACCACACAAAGAGACCCGAGTGTCGGCTGAGAAGCAGCTGGGTGTAGCCGGGATACCCCCATTGGGTCGCGTAGCCAATATCTGTGCCATGAACACCGCCACAATGGCGAGCGGGATCGCGATGGCGATGAAGATCGTCGTCATCATTGCGGCGACTGGCCATGTGAAAGGAATGATCCACATGATGACGATCGTGACGGCTAGTGAAATTAATATGATTATTACGAGCTGTAGTATGCTGCCAATCAGAGACTTCAGTGTCATGTAGCTCCCCATTAGGGTGTAAATCCCTGTCGTCGCTACCCCACTAGACTTCGCCATCGTGTCCTTAGCGATGGCCATGATGCGCAAGAGCGGTGACATCGTGTTTAGCGTTCTATCCATAACCTGGCCCGACATCCCGATAGTCGATTGGCGGATGCGGCTAAAAATGCCGCGCATCGCGTTCATAGCACCTTCAATTTGAGAGAATACACCTGTGACAGCACTGGATACGTAATGGATTGGTGCGAGGGCGTTGTTAGCTACGCTTCTCAGCACGGTGTTCGTACAGCCGGCGAAGTTCTCCGCTGTAAAGTCGATTGCATCCATGCCAGACCTGCCCTGTATAAGGCCTGCAAACGGAATATACTCCGGGTTGCATCGCTCTTGCATCCAGTTTGCCTTCACAGGCGCTATTTTCGTCAAGAGCATGAAATACGATATGCCTATCAAGAAGGTCATAACGATCAAGACAGTCAGTATCAACGAGGACCCATAGCGTTCTAAGAATCCAGACTTATTGTACAAACGGCCAACCGTTGCTTGAATATCATCCATCCTATATAATCGACGGATAATATTCCCGATTTACTACCCATGTATCAGGTGCTTACAGTAGATCCTTCGAAGGAGACCCGTTGTCGTCCTCCCAGTCGTGGAATACGTGGGACCCGATGGGAATGGTGTGATCACTTGTTATAAAGCAGACAAACCACTTTGTTGTTTCTTGTGTCTCTACGGCGTCGGGGTGTTGACTGACTGGGCAGAACTCATCCGTATGTGGATGCTTCACGAGGTGGCACCCGGTGACATAGACGTTCTCGCCCCGTTCGCCACCGGGCAAGGCATAGAAACCGTGAATTGGTTTATTATCGTCGTCGAAGTTCTTAATCCTCATAGTGGCACAGACGGTGGCGCCGTTCTTCAGTTTATCTCCGATCTCAATATCGCGCATCCGCATAACATCTCCTGATTGCAAAGCAACCTTTGTGTGAGGATGGAAGCATAGTGCTCTGACCAACTGACCAGGAGGTCCCCTCCACATCGACTGGGTGGTCATCACGCTCCCGGAGAACGTGTACAAAAGAGTGGCCATGACGCCACTGATCTTGTCGAATGTATCCTTAATCGTAATGATGGTCTTTTGCATCTGGATGAGTAGATTGAGAAACACTCCAAATATGCTGCCTATTATTCCTGTAATTTCGCTGCGCAGGTTGGAGATGAATGATCGAGCGGCACTGATCGACCTCCCGAGGTCCCCACCCAGAGTGGCCATGGCGTTGAGATTGTATTCAATTGGCTGCAGGATGTGACCCATGTAATTCGCTTGCATGTTCTGAATGCAGTATACGAAGTTGGTCTTTGGGTCTTGCCCGAAGAAGGACGCGAATGGCATGATCATGGGGTTGCAACGGTATATCGGCCAGTCCTTCTTTATCTTTGCTATCCCGACCGCTAGAACATTCACTGCATAAAGTACAACGAATACTAATACCACTAGAATAGCTTTCGTGATATCGGAGGTTCTCATTACTAGTAACCTCCGATAATATTCCAGAGCACGGCGCGTTATCTCCGCGCCCTTGTGAGGATACTCCTACCGGTTCTGGTTGTGGCTTCCCACCGCGCATCACGCGCCCTCAGGGCAGCGGCATAATCACGTGTCTTTGTTAGACCAAGCCTCTCCGCAGACCGAAGGGCTCTGTTAGTATCCCGGATGGTATTCCGCCGAGCGCTCCGTAATGCCACCAGGGTCCTACGGCGGACCCCGAGGTATCTGCGCAGTGATCTGACTCTTCTCGACGACGCCCTTTTCCCCGAGGTGGCAACGCGTCTTGTCCCTCTAGCGCGCGACGACCTTCGGCTGCGGCGGGTGCTCACACGCCGAGTGCTCCGAGCTTTCCTGCCCCCCTTCATGGCCGGGAAGTTGCTGGCCGGCACCGGCGCGCAAGACCCGGTGGCACAATCATCTCCGGGCACGTTGCCCGCATTTATTAGAAGTGCGCTATTGGCCGCGACCGAAGCACTTGTGCTCGATTGTGGTGTCAGTGGGGGGCCGATTGGTTCAAAAGAAGGGACGGTGACCCTCTGAAGGCTATTTGTCCCAGTGGAAACCGCTCCCGAGCTCGCTGCGACACCGTCGCTCCCTCCGCGTAGCGCGCCCCTATGTCCGCGCGCCTTTCTTTGCCGTCTCCTCTTGACTCCCCCGCCACCCAGTCCCTTTACTTGCTGTGCTTGGAGCGCGTCTTGCGCATTCATAGCCGCCAGTGCAGCACCCCCTGGGCCTGTTGCAGTTATCCCAGCGGGAAGGCCGTAAGACCGAAAAGGGACAACAGCGGCCGTGGCGTTAAAAGGCGCGGGCGCCGCCGCATCAGTTGTGGGCATTACTATATGATTAGAAAAAAAGCAATAAAGGTGACACGACCTGGGAAGTAAATGGACCCTTCGCAAAGGCTACAGCTCCAGAAAATGGTCGACGCCAGCGAGGCGGAAGACAACACCGAGAAGATCAGAGAGGTAAAGCACAGTTCGCTGATAGAGGCCGACGTGCGCACAATGGAAGCGCTTAAAAGATCACACGGAAGACTTGCCGTGACGGATCCCGATCAGTTTGACGCGTTATGTTCTTCACGATGTAGCTTCCTCTTCAGCAACTACACCGACTTGTACAACCGTCTGAGGAAAAACGAGCTCAATTTGGATATCCTCGGACATTTTCTGGTTGTGCTGCGCAAAGTCGAGGCCGGGGAGGTGGACCAGCACGAGGCCTCCGTCCAGATAGGTACAATACTCAAAGAGTTGTACATCGATAGCGCGCTGAAAAAGAGCGAACACCTGGATGAGAAAAACGCCGAGGAGGGGAAGGAAGAGAAGAACACGGGGCGAAAACTCACGTGGAAAGAATACGCGGCGATTTATTTGACGAAGTAGTTGCCAAGCATGCTTCGATACATGCCATCCAATGCCGGTGGTATGTATTAACAAAATAATTGAATGCACTTAATCCAGTAACATACATGCAGATCAAATGACAACTCGGTCGCTCGTGATTGTAGAATCGCCCGCCAAGTGTGCAAAAATAGAGAGCTACCTTGGCCCGGGTTACCGGTGCGCGGCCAGTTTCGGCCACATCAGAGAGCTAGAGGGACTGCGTTCTATTAATACCGGCGATAGTTATAAGTTGTCGTTTGACGTCAGCGCTGGGAAAAGAAAGCAAATCAGCATACTGAAGCGGCTTGCTAAAGAATGCGGCGAAGTCGTCATAGCCACGGACGACGATCGCGAAGGTGAGGCGATTGGCTGGCACCTCTGTGTCGTGTTGGGCCTCCCTGTACAAACCACCAAGCGCATTATCTTCAATGAGATCACCCCCACGGCGTTGAAGAACGCGATCGCGCGGCCCACAATCCTAAACATGGACCTGGTCATGGCTCAGCAAGCCAGGCAGGCGGTAGATATGCTTGTGGGATATATGATCTCACCGGTGCTATGGGCAAAGGTGGCTCGCAAGAGTAAGACGGGTCTTTCGGCTGGTCGATGTCAAACGCCGGCGTTAAGACTGGTATATGACAATCAAAAAGAGGTAGAGAACAACCCTGGTGAACTGGCGTACAATACTATTGGCTATTTCACGGCCCACAACCTCCCATTTGCACTCGAGAGAACATTCACGGAGGGAGAAGAGGTGGAGGCATTTCTTGAAGAAACCGTGAATTGGGACCACGTGTTTGACAATGGACCAATCAGAAAAGTCAGAAAGTCTCCACCTCTACCGTTTACCACAAGTGCGCTCCAGCAGATGGCGAGCAATGAGTGCAGATACCCACCCAAAGAGACAATGCGATTATGTCAAACGTTGTACGAAGGTGGCTACATCACGTACATGCGGACAGATAGTCGGAGCTACAGCAAGGAGTTTCTGGATGACGCCAGTGCACACATACGCAGCAAGTTTGGTGAAAGGTACGACAATACCGCTGCGGTCGGAACAAAGGGTGCCGACGCTTCTCCTAAAAAGGGTAAGAGCAAGGGAAAGAAGAAGCAAACCGAGGAAAAGGGAGCACTAGCGCAGGAGGCCCATGAGGCTATCCGCCCGACCAACGTCAAACTGAGTAAGCTACCCGATAGCGTTGGGGGGAAGGAAGCGAGGATGTATCGGTTGATATGGCGGAACACCCTAGAGAGTTGTATGACGGATGCCGAGCTTGACGCTGTTACGTGTAAGATCAGCGCACCACAGGATGCGTTTTACAAGTACATCAGTGATAAGATTACCTTCCCTGGGTGGTTGGCGGTGGACGGCAGGGAGGCGGGCACGGACACGGCTGTGTACAACTACATGACAGCAATGAAAAAGAAAAGCGGGGTTACGTACAGCAAGGTCACGGCGAAGAATAGTTTGAAGAACCAGAAGTCACATTTGACAGAGGCGCGGCTGGTGCAAATGCTCGAAGAAAAGGGCATAGGCAGACCGTCTACGTTCTCATCTCTGATAGACAAGATCCAGAAGCGGGGTTACGTGAAGATTGCGGATGTGCCCGGGAGAAAGGTGAAGTGTGTCGATTATACGCTCGTCGATGACGAGATGGCTCTGGAAGAAACCACAAAAGAAATGGGTAATCAGCGAAACAAGTTAGTGATGCAGCAGCTTGGCAAGATCGTGCTGGAGGTACTTGTATCGGACTTTAACGACCTGTTTGACTACAACTACACAAAGGGGATGGAAACACAGCTTGACGCGGTTGCAAAGGGGAGTAGCAACTACGTTGAGGTGTGTGGCAGTTGTCATGACCAGATTGTCGCCCTGTTGGAAAGCGCTGGAGACACGGGTTCTGGCGCTAGCCGGATACAGATCGACGACGAGCACACGTACATGGTTGGGAAGTACGGTCCCGTCATCCGGAAGGGCGATGGGAAAACGGCGACATTCATCAAAGTCAAGAAGGATATAGATTTGGGTAGGTTGCGGCGAGGGGAGTACAGTATGGACGAGTTGCAGGACACGTCGTCGCAAGGGAGGATGCTGGGGAAGCATGATGGAAAAGAAGTATGGCTGAAGAAGGGGCAATATGGACTGTATTTGCACTGGGGAACGCAGAACAAGACGCTGAAGGGCGTTGACATTGCGGAGGCAGCCATTACGCTAGAGGATGTGACGTCAACCTTGAATGGTGAGGGTGCCGCTATGCTACGAGCGCTAGACAAGAATACTAGCGTTCGGAACGGAAAGTACGGTCATTATGTATTCTACAAGACAGAAACAATGCGCAAACCCAAGTTCGTGCCTATCAAGGGATATGGTGGGGACTATTTGTCCGACCCGGTCGAAACAGTTATAGAGTGGTTGCATGAAACCCAGAGCCTCTAAATGCGGTATACCTCAGGAACAGTAATATTCATGCGCCTTAACTGCTCCGGGTGCAGACCGTAGAACTCAAGTGAGAAGTTGAAGGGGGAGTCTTGAAAGTCAATCAAGCGACCGTCGTGGGTGCGAAACTTGAACTTTAGACGCCTGATGCGTTCGGCGGGGGGGCTGAAATAAGTCCGCGCGGCGAAGTCGTTCGGGGTGACGTAGACCTCGGCGGGTGGCGTCATTATGACGGGTATTTTCGCGAAGGCAGACTTCACGTGTCCACTGATAGGCTTGGGTGCGGGAATGTTCGTCAATGGCCAAGCCTCGGTTCCGGTGTCTGTGTAAGGATATATCTCATCTAGACTATTGTACTTTTCTACTTCCATGTAAATGACTTGGTCACCGAACAGTTTCGCGACGTTAGGCGCGCGGATATGCTGGCCCACGCCCAACAGCTGGTAAGGGGGCGACTTCCAGCCATAATAAACGGCCCCGCTGCCGTCGGCAGTAACAACAGAGGGCGTCTTATCGAAACCTAGGTTGAACCCGGCGCCCCAGTTCGCGTACTGGTAATAGTATACACCACGGGAGCATTGTTTTGGTATGTACGTCTCCTGTTGCCCCGCGGAAATAGAAAACACTTCACTCCCACTGTAAATGAAGTCAAACTGCTGACTGGGAGAATTGTAACCCACCGTGAACATCCCGCTCGCACCTGTTCCGCTGATGGCCTCGTTCATGAGGAACTGCAACATGTTCGCTAAGCATTCTGGCTTGTAAAACCCATCGGGAATGGTAATCGTGAAAGGGGTCCCAGTGACGCCTGAGAGGTCAAACGTTAGCTTGGTGTTTTGGTACTCATTGCTGAAGTTGTAGAATGTAGCGGGGAAGTTGATCATCGACAGTCGCATCGTCTGAACGTTGAGCATGTCTTCAGGTAGCTCCACGGCGAAAGTATTGGAATAAGGCCATTGAGAGATGTCTCGGTCAACGGAATGGACTGAGACAAGTCGACGCGAGAGCACATAATTGTCCTCACTTTTAATTAGCGGATGATGCGTGACGGTGTTAAAGCTCATAATTCCCTGTATATACATAGGCGTGTAAAAAATTATCTAACCAACGTATATTCATATGTCAGTTGGATACACCCAAACTTCGAGCGTTCCGTTTGACATCAATGTTATGACTGGGCTGGCTGCTACTGGCGCTGTAATCAAGCTTTTCTTCGCGCAGCCTACCACGGACACTGGTATTACCGGTCCAGCGTCAGCGGCCATCTGGGGCTACGGAACAATGGCAATGAGCTTGCTTGGAGTAATGGTGGTGACATTCGCTCTGTCATCCAAGGACTCAATGAGGTCGGGAATATGGGAGTTCTTAAAGGGTGTCGCTTCGACTTCGCTCCCTACGATGCTGTTGCTTGGGATATTAATTTGGATCATCTCCATGAACACGGCGTTTTTCAAGCGGATCAACCAGGGTAGAGTGGCACCCGAGTACGCGGGGTTCTCTACCTTGTCAACGGTAATGATTATACTGCAACTATGTGTGCTTCTAAAGTTCCTGAAGGATAAGACAGATGCTACATCTCAAGCGAAGGAGGGGCACAGCATATTGTCGAAAATGTGGTTGGCCATTACCGCGGAAATGAGAACGCTTACATACGTTCTCACCACCGTTAACCTTATAGTTGCCGGGATCATGCAGGTCATATTGGCGTTCTTCTCTACAGACGGGTAGCGTCCGTGACTTTGTACGTGATCCCGTACTCGGTGTCTGTTTCCCAAATGCCTGTTATTTTTAAAACAAAGTCTGGCCCTCCAGAGGCCCAACATGCGTGGGTGGCTGATCGCAGTATCCCGTGTTTCAATTGATCCGTGAGCTTCGTTACACGACGCTTACCACAGTCGATCATATCGAGAATGTTACTCTCGATACGTTCTACGCTCAGGACAGCACGAGAGTTGGATGACACGTCAAAAATGGTGCGTATCTTCTGATAGTGGTGCTCGTCCCGAACGCCCTCGATGTGTAGCTGGAGGTGGATGCCAACCAGTGTAATGTCCGTATCGGAATAGAGTATACGGGTGAAAGTGCTGTCTGGCATCACGGTGTTGGTGACCGGTTCACATAAGAACAAGAGACGAGGATGATACGCTGGTATGGGGATAGCAATGTTCATCTTCAGTTGGACAAATATACCACAAGCGTTTAAGCTATGTTGTGATCATGACTCTGCGGTCGCGTTGTCTAGCATCGGCATGTGACCAAGTAACAACAGTGTCGTAAGCGGTATATCGTCGATTTCTGGTAGGATATTGGCCATCAAGTGCTCGCACTTGTCAATCTCGCTCACTAGCCTCCGTACTTTTTGGAGAAGATATGAGCGCCACATGATGGCTACATTAGGATGAGATGCGCAGGCGGTATCGAGTTCCGCTAGAACATTTGCCAGTTTACTATCAACTTCGCCGACCCGCGTTTCCATTTGTATAGAGAGGATTTATTATTAAAGGCTTACAACAAACTACACCAGCAGATGAGTGTATACAGCGTTCATTTTGGCGATTATCTCTCTAGTCTAGACGACTGCAATTTGCATCCCCGAATGAAGGGAGTGTGGTCGGCACTGCCGAGGAGGTTAGAAGACATGGGTAACATCGTGCTGTATGGCCCCCCGGGCGTGGGAAAGTACACTCAGGCGTTAGGTATAATACGGAAATACAGCCCGACGGATCTCAAGTACGAGCGGAAAATGATCGTGCCGTGCGGCAAAACAAGTTTCGCGGTAAAAGTGAGCGACGTTCACTTCGAGGTAGATATGACCTTATTGGGCTGCAATGCAAAGAGCCTGTGGCACAGCGTGTTTTCCCAGATCATCGATGTGTTGTGTACGAAGCCGAACAAGCAAGGTATCATTCTGTGCAAGTACTTCAGTGAGGTGCATAGTGAGTTATTGGAGTGCTTCTATGGATACATGCAGAAGGACATTTCGTCGCCAGTCAAAGCCCATTTCATCTTTACAACGGAACATATCAGCTTTTTCCCTTCCACGGTGATAGACCGGTGTATGATTATCCCGTTAGCGCGACCGACCCGAGCAGCTTATTCCAAGCTCACTGGGGTCACATCTGCAAAGCCGATCGACATTGATTGCCTCACTAATATTAAATCGCTTGGCACTTCCAGTGACCACGTAGAGACGAGTTTCCGCTGTATACGGGATAGTGTTGTTCGGCACATTAGAGACATTGACGCCCTTAACGTCGCGAAGCTCCGCGACACGTTATACGACATTCTCATCTACAACTTCGGCGTGTACAAGTGTCTGACGAGCGTTGTAGAGAAGCTAGTTGAGGACGGGGACATAGAAACAGAAAAAATTGGAGTGGTTCTGAAGGAGTTGTATCATATTCTCAGATGCTACAACAACAACTACCGCCCGATCTACCATTTAGAACGTTTCTGTTTGTATCTGATAGTTCTTATACATGATTGTGAAGGAGGCATTGGAAGTGATGGGGCTGGCGAGATTGGGGACCCGAAGGGAGCTAAGGAAGCATTACCATGTGAGAGCGTTGCGGTTCCACCCTGACAAATGTACAGCTGGACCGGAGGAGAGGGAGGAGCATGAGAAGAGGTTCAAAGAAGTCGTGGAGGCGTACAATTGTCTCTGGGAGGCCACGTCGAGTGATACCGACGAGACACCCATGGCGTGTTCCACCGATGTGGGCTACATGCACACACTCTCGATGTGCCTTCAGTCTTTCAGCGTGCAGATATCGCATGAGCAAGTGGAGCGCGTTTGTAGTATGATAGAGAGCAAGTGTCATGATATTTCTCTTAAGATTTTCTCCGAGCTTACGTTCGAGACTGCACTGAACTTGTACGGTTTCCTGGCGGAGTACAAGACGTACATAGGGGTATCAAATACTATGTTGAACCGAATCGAAGCAGTGGTACAGGAGAAGATAAAGGACGGCAGTGTGGTTATTTTGCACCCAACACTGCACCACCTGCTAGACAAGCAAGTATACGTTCTAAAGGGGGAAGGTCAGAAACCGTCAACTGTTTGTATTCCTCTTTGGAATCAAGAGGCAACGTGTGAAATAGACGGGCAGCTAACCTTTATCAGATGCGTCCCGTCGCTTCCCGCCCATATGTGGCTCGATGACGGAAACAATCTTCATGTGGCGGCATCGTCATCCGCGAGCGACCTATTGAAAAAAGGGAGCATTGAGCTCCAAGTAGAGGACACCACACATGAGATATCGGCATCCAAGTTGCATGTTGTTGAAAAACAAAACTATGTGTTCGCCGGTCTGGGCATACCGGTAAACGGGGCTGAACCGACTGAACCCGTTCCGATGAGTGACCTCGTTGTCCACGTGACGTTGACGTGACGGCCGTCGTCTGGCACGAGAACCGATGTTTGTTATCGTCCAAAACGGACGATAAAAAACTATATAATTACTCGTACTCCCATTTGTTCGTGTCTAGCCTTTTACGTAGCCGCTACCACGCGGCGCTTCACAACCTTCTTCACCTTCTTCGGCGCCGGCTCAGGCTCGGGTGTCGGCTCGCGCGCCGCCGGCTCCTCTTCTCCCTCCGACGCGCTTGCATCGCTTTCCGAATCAACGACGTCCGCAGTTGCCGCGGCAGCCTCTTCGCGTTCCTCAGCGCGCTCCGCCGACTTTGACATCTTGGCCTTGTCGGTGCTAGACAGTGTAATCTGGCACCTGCCACGAAGTGTTGCACGCGGCTTGACCACCACCTGAAACAGCTTCCATGTGGTGCCGAACTTGCCATTTGCAAACCAGACTCCGCCACTCTGAATGACCGCCGCAACCTCGCTTCCCTTCGTAATGAGATCGAGCGGCGTGCGCTCGCTGCCGTCTGCCGGAAACATGGCATTGCCATCAACATCATACACTTCAGTGCTAAACTGCTCATCCCAGAAGGGAAGCTTCACCCTCAATGCGGGAGACCGAGTGGTGTCGATCTCCCCAGTATCGCGGTCCTTCGGGAAGCGCAACATGGGCGTCCAGAGAGCATCCACAACTTCTGAGCTCATCTTCGGCTTGTTGAACCACTCCTTAGACTTCGTCACCGCGGCTGCCTTCAAATGCGCCTCCAGCGCAGCGAACGCCCCCATGAACTCGCGCTCGTCGTCGGTCATGTAGTCCTCACTGTTGAACTGCAGAGAGAGATCGTACGTCTTGCGGCCCGACTTCTCATCCGTGTACTCGTTCACGCCCCACGTCTTCATCAGTGGCGTGCTAACATAGAGGGCAGAACGCCCCCCTGCGTACTGCAGTCGCGCGTTCTTTCCACCCGCGCTATTAACCTTCACCGGTGCGAAGTCCACCAGGTCACTATCAAACGTTGTACCCTTTACGATCTGAGGTGTCGCGCTGCTCATCTGTGTGTGTATTCGTTATAGTGTCAGTGCCTCTAAATCAATTTTCTGGGAAATGGTGGACTTGTTCGACACGGCTATCAGTTGCCTTTCCGAGGCTGTAGCGCTAAGGAGTGTATTGGGGTAGGTTTAAAGGTTTTATGTGGGGAGTATATAAGATCTATGGATAACGTAATTGTGTCATCGGCCAAGGGGGGTGATGGTCGCGGAGAAAGCATTGGGTTGCGCCGTGCTCAGCGTTTCAAACGAAGAAAAGAGAAGGTCGCGGACAGCGACTTCACAGTTCCGCACATCGGCGAAGAGGGTAGGCTAGATGTGGTGAATTATCGTGTGTCACAACTGCGCCTGATGTGCAAACACTACGAGTTGAAGCGTTCTGGTAACAAGAACGAGTTAACGATGCGGGTTTACAGGTTCCTTAGCGAGTCGCGGCACGCAACGCACGTACAGAAGTTGTGGAAGGGGTATGTCGTTCGTGCATTTCTGCGGAGCAAGGGTGCGATAAGAGGTAGAAGCGTGTTTGGCTGCACTAACGTCGAGGACTTCCTCACGATGGAGCCGATATCGAAGTTACCCGTTGAGCAGCTCTTCGTATTTACAGACGCTGACGGGTTCTCGTGGGGTTTCGACACCCTGTCGCTATACAACCTCGTGCTGAGAGACGGCAATAATAGTTGCAATCCGTACGACCGGAAGCCACTACCTAAGACTGTCGCCAAAAACCTTATTTCTTCTATTAGATATGGAAAGCTCGCGGGGTATACCATCGATGTTAAGTTTGAGACTGAGGACGTGTTGGAGTCTATGTCGCCACAGCGTCGACTAGAAATGAGAACCATTGACTTATGCCAACGAATAGATGCGCTCGGCAACCACACCGACGTAGCGTGGTTCCTTTCCATGAACTCTGCCGACCGTCAGCTACTGTTGCGCGAGCTGTGGGATATATGGCACTACCGGGCATCAATACCGTATGAAGTCAAACGGCGCGTGTGTCCACCTCGCGGAGACCCTTTCGCAAACACGGAGTTAAGCCACCTGGGAGGGTTGGGAGTTCAAACCGTATGGCGCACTACCCTTTCCATACTTGAAAGGTTTGTAAACGCAGGTATAGATAATGACGCCAAGTCACTTGGAGCCATGTATGTGTTGACTGCTGTCACGCTCGTGTCGGCGGAGGCCGCAGATGCCCTGCCTTGGTTGTATCAATCGGCTGCCCATTTCTCATGAACATTAAGGAACTCCGCCTGGTCGGTCGTCACAATATGTTCTAGTGCGTTAAAACGCTTAAAAAAGACTACTATACCAGTGTATACAAGATGCCACGTGCTAAGCCCCAGCAGACTGCCGCCGCTACCGCCGCTACCACCGCTGCCGCTACCACCGCCGGTGCCAAGAAGTCCGCGAAGGCCGCGGCCGTCGTGAAGACCGAGACTGTCGTAGAGACCGTCGCCGAGACCGAGCCCGCGGATACCTGGGCCAATAGTTTCACCGACTTTGCCGGCAAGTTGCAGACGGCATATCAGTCGATTGCCGCGCTGAAGTCCGACTTCAAGGCGCTGGAGCGTGAATGCGCCCGCCGCATGAAGCAGGCGCTGCGCGACGGTGCCAAGCGCAAGCGCAAGGCGGGCAACCGTTCCCCCAGCGGGTTTGTGAAGCCGACGCTCATCAGCAACGAGCTGGCCTCGTTCTTGAAGAAGCCCGCGGGCAGCGAGCTGGCGCGCACCGAGGTGACGCGCGAGATCAATAGCTACATCCGGAGCCATGGTCTGCAGGACAAGGAGAACGGTCGCAAGATCAACCCGGATAAGGCGCTGGCCAAGCTTCTGAAGCTGAAGCCGACCGACGAGCTGACGTACTTTAACCTGCAGCGCTACATGAGCCCGCACTTCCAGAAGGCGGCAGACAAGGCAGCAGCAGCGGCGGCCGCTAAGTAAGCGAGTAGGAGTGTAATGAGATAATGGCGGATTGCAGTTTAAACACACAGACATCTGTGCATTTAAACGGAGAACATGGTTGCGTCGATAGTGGAGTACCTCTGGCTAGATGCATTCAAGGGATTGCGGAGTAAGATCCGGGTCATACCAAAATCGTTTGGCACCGCGGTCCCCGCACTTTCGGACATACCGAAGTGGAACTACGACGGAAGTTCTACTGGTCAGTCTGCCACGTATGAGTCCGAGGTAGTCATCGTACCTCGGTTCGTTTGTCACAATCCTACGATTTCTCGACAGGGTCACTTGTCTCCGTGCAGCGCATACATTGCACTGTGCGACACGTACACGACCGAGGGTAAGCCTACTCCTAGCAATACACGACATGTGGCGGCAGCCGTATTCGAGCATGGGGTGGCCTTCCGGTCTGAGCCGTGGTTTGGCTTCGAACAAGAATATTTTCTAGGCGTGTCGCCGCTCGCCGCATCACCGCCTCGCCGGAGCGACTCGATAACCCTTGGAGCAAGCTACTGCGGCGTAGGTAGCGGAAACGTCTTTGGGAGAGAGGTCGCCGAGGCACATATGCGATATTGCTTACAGGCGGGGTTGCAAGTATCGGGTATAAATGCAGAGGTTGCGCCTGGACAATGGGAGTTTCAGATCGGGCCCGTGACGGGCATTGAGGCGGCCGACCAGTTAATCGTGGCGCGCTACCTACTACAGAAAGTCGCAGAGGCCCACGACACTAGCGTCATCTGGCATCCTAAGCCATGGCCTGGACATAATGGCAGTGGATGTCATACGAACTATTCAACTAGAGACACGCGGGACATGGGTGGGCTCGCCGTAATACTGGAGCATGGTCGTCTCCTCGGGCTAAAGCACGCGGAACACATGGAGATGTATGGCGAGAGCAACAGATTACGCATGACTGGAACTAACGAAACAGCGCGATTTGACACATTCTCCATAGGCATCGGAGATCGCAGTGCCTCAGTGCGAGTGGGGAACGACACAGCCAGAGAGGGTAAAGGATACTATGAAGATCGACGTCCCGCGTCCAACTGTGACCCTTACTTAGTATCTTCGAAGCTAGTTCAGACAACGATCGTTGACCCCGCCACAGCCGAACGTGAACGTGCTTGAGACCATGAAGAAAAGAGAGGATGGTCGTACAAGACCACCCCTCTTACTTGCAATATCCCCTAGCCCGGTGGAGGTGGGAGAAACACGAAGCCTAGTGGCCCAAGCACGCGCTCCATGTTCTCTATAGCGATCGGCCCGTCGCGAAAGGTGTGAGGGCCGATCCCTTTGGGTAGTTCGTAGTTTGCCAATTTAAACATGAGACTTATAACGAGTAATGCGTAGGCGTTGCCACCCGCTCCGAGATGGCCCTCTTTCTCACACCATTCAAAGAAGTCGGCACCTAGTGTGTCTTCCTGCCGGTAAGCTAGGTGGAGTTCCATGGCGCGCGCCACGGGGGTCCTCCCGCACACGCCCTTATTGTAGTCTGTCCCTGCCAACACGCACACATCCCGAAACTGGCTGGACGTCATGTCTAGTGTCTCGATGATGCCGTCAAAGTCGTACATTACTACCGTCCTGGCCAGTAGGCTCAGGTATCGCAACACCCGCTTACATCCGTAAGCGAACATGTCCATGTCTTCGCTCAAACAAGCGTAGACATGCTTCTTATTTACAAGTTGAGCACATAGGACATCTGCCTCACCCTCTGCGTTGACAAAGGCGACGCCCATACTCATACACAGCTCTCTTACGGCGTCGACGTCTGACCTACGTAGGCGCACGGCCGCCTTCTTGGCAGAGTTAAGCTCCGACTGCAAGTCCTCACGATCATCCTGGTCCACACACTCGACCAGCAATGCTTCGATTTCGCCTCGCCGGACGGTCGCCTTTCGCCTCCTCTCTCTGCGCTCATCTAGTACAGCGTTCTTCTCGGCTGGCGCCTTCCCGTCAAAGACAAGCACCGGGGAGACACCGCAATGTCGCAGAACCGACAACAACTGGAACATACCCTCGACAAGGCAGTCGTCCGAAAGGGCCCTATACATATATATGCTGGCATCGATGGCAACGCGCCGCCCTCGCAAAGCAGTCAGTTGTAGTTGAGATATATTGTCGGCACAGTGAGTGCGCAAATGGCGGTTCAACTGGGGGACACCCATTCTCTTCTGTGCGGTTAACGCTCTTCCGAAGGAGAATATCAATTTTAACCAGAAACACATAAGGGAATGTCTCGTAATACAGAAAATGCTCACCCGAGGAACATGCTGGGACGGCATTGACTTTGACGGTGCCAGCAAAGCCTGGATGAAAAACAAAGCTACAGTCCCCGAAGGGCAGGGGGCAATGCAGTACGTGTGTACCGCCCCCGACGCAAATGGAGAGGAGACTTGTGGTAGGCCGGTCCAACTGTTCGAAGAGCTATGTGCGAAGCATAAGCAAGCGATTAAGCCCCGTCTTCGCAGTGCTACCAAACGCGCTTCTATGCATAATCAACACAACCCATCATCATAGAACTCCCGCTCACGCCCCGCGAAGACCGCAAGCACTGCGAAACCTTCTCAACGGTGTCATCAGTCGCCATATCGAGATACATCGCGGTGAACGCCAACATTGTGTGTGTTGACTTCTCGAAGTCAAACAGTCCGGTATTATGCTCGCGACAGAAAGCGAAGAAGCGTGGGAACTCCCCCAGTATGACCGCCGTTGCTACGTAGTACGAGAACACATTGGTGTTTTGTTTGTAGGCCAGTTGCCGGGTCCGAACGCTCGCGGGGTCTCTACTAGACAAGATCGAATATGTAAGGCCCATGTGGGCGAGAACCCTATCACACTGTTCAATCGCATGCAGCCTCTCCAACTGTAGCAACTCTATCGCGGCGTCGATGCTCTGAGCCGTGTCTGCCGCCGAGTCGTACGCCGCGTAGCACACGTTCACCACACGTGCCCAGGTCTCAGCATACATCTCCTGTGCAGCGTAATCGATGGAAAGACGATACAGACTTTTTAGCCCCCTGTCAAACCTACTTTGATCAAGTGTTGCGAAGTCAAGCCCGAGTGCATGGAAGGTCTCATGGACGAAAACCTTAAACCACTCCTCGCGTCTGAAGATAGTTATGGTTCCATGTGGCGCGCAGACGTCCGCATACGCACTATTTACATGGGACGTAGACAAAACCTGGGCGTCACTTGTCGGAGCAGACTTCGGACATGTAAGGTCATAGAAATAAACCTCTAAGTTACCACCACATTTCTTGTCGGAGTGAGGGTAGGCTACACAAAGCCATCTGAGCATTCTCAGCACCACGCTTCGCGCTCTTGCTTCGGACTTTGCGGGGCTTCCGTGATACTTATCAACGGACACAATATTGAAAACCACCGCAACGGTTCTCCCATGGCTTAGTTGCAATTCGCACTCATATTTGACGAGCCAGTTTGACCCTTTTTCTATGGATGAGCGGATTTCGGTAGGCATAAAATACGAAGAATGAAAACTGCCGCTTGCTGGCAGAGGCAGCTTCTTAACCGACGTTATTGCGTAAGACGCTGTCAGCGAGCAATGCTTGCTTCGCCTCAGGGCCATGGCATCTCCGCGCCGTATGTCGTTGATGACGGCACGAAGGACACGTCTAGTAACAGCGTCGCTTTGCTTCGACATGTCAAGTCCGCACTTTCTGACTAGTGGCAGTAGATGGCGTACTTGATACCGTGACAGACGCGACAGTCCCATTGACTACCATATAGGTACAATATTTATTCAGTATAACCGCGTTATATCGATACAGTTGCATCGATACAACAAATCCCCGCTTGCTTGTAACGTTTTCTCTAGCGTTCTTTCATCAGCCACCTGTCGAGACGCTTCGGCTTTCTAGACATCCGCTCAAACAACTTCGCCTCGCCTGTTGCATTCAGCGCCGCGCGCATGGCAGGATCAACAAACTTTGACTTGAGCATCCTTACCCTGTCCACGTCGCGCTCCTCACTGGGGGGACGGCGAACATCGATGTCCACAGCTCGCAACCGCTTGCCCTTATAGAGCCCCGTCTTGCCTACGGCGGCCTCTGCGGCGTCCACGCTTTTTGCGATGGCAGACCCCGAACCAGACACGAACTCGTCCGCAAAAGAAGGGTTGTGCGCGACCAGTCGAGAATACAGATAGTGCTGGCCACTTGGATACTCCGTTTTCTTGCCGTCGACCCCAGTAATAGTTACCGGGTGCATGTGCGCGTCGTGTAACTTGCGCCTCCAGTCCTTTATACTAGACAAAATGGCGTACTTAGACGGATCTACTACGCTTTCGCCCTCTCCTTTACCGGGCAGAGGTCTACCAGGCATCCTTGCGCCAATCGTGAGCTCATCCTGCGTGTCCGATGCCAGCGGATCGTGCGCTTCTGGTAGTGCCGACTGGTGCGCTTCGGACGGGGTGCCGGGTGCCCCCGTAGCACTCGCCTCGTCAGAACGGGGCACGGCCGGACGCTCAGCCGTCCCCTCGTAAAACATGTTCAGCGCGCGTAGAACATCACCATCCGCACGTTTCAAAAGTAGCAGTGCAGCCTCGTCACTTAGCTCATCCTCTGGAACGATCTCTCGTATTTCGTGTAGTCCACTATCCCCTCCCTCATCAGCTTCGTCTTGGACAGCAACCACTGCACCATCGTCGGCGGCCAGCTCCTCCCCAGCACCATCGTCTGCTTCCCCGGCCTCCGCCGCGCGCAACTCTACAAACCCTGGTATAAGCGCAAACGGCCCAGCCAAACGCTCAAGACACTTGTCGACAATCTTCTGCTTTATAGCAAAAGGTATCTGGGGGAAATGCATTGCGCCTAAACTCCTGTACAAGATTAGCTTGTAATGCGATCCGTCGTAGCTCAGCATAACATACCACTCTGGGTTAAAGACACCCGCCTCTTCTAACACTTTGTCCCCGAGCTCCGTGCATTGCAAAACACCGCTCATGTCCCCCTCATCGAACCGCTCTTCGGAAAGGATTATAAGTTTAGTTTTCAACAGGCGCTCCAATGTAGATATCGCCCAAGTGTCACCCCAGAAGGCACACGTCTGTATCTTCGTTCTGAAGCTCTCCAAGGACGAGATGCCATGCATCCACTTGAACTCCGCCAGCATCGCCACTGCCATATCGCGCTCGCCCTTCTCCGCTGCCAGTTCCTCCGCCAGCGCCGCCGCTTTATCCCTCACCTCCTGTACTACGCCAGAGTCTCTACCACGTTTGCGGAGCTCGCGCTTTAAAGCGGCACTTGTCTTACCCAGCTTTGCGACATTCGCCCTAGCCTGCGTCAACATGCCGGAGTACATATCGAACTGCTCCTTGTAGCCCTCATATAGCTCCTGGGTTGCCGCCTCCGCCAGCTTCTCCCGCATCTCTGCAACACTGACATCCTCTCCAACGGACGCCAGACCGTCCCGTATCGCAGCAAATAAGCAATCTCCGCCACCTTCGTTGTCCAAGACTGTATAATTATTGTTCTCCATATAGACCTCAACCCAAGTATCTTCCTCTTGCGGATCGTAGTCCGCGCGCTCATCCTCATCCGTCTTCTTATTCTGCTCGGGCGTGTGCTCATCGACGATGGCACCATCACCATCACCATCATCATCACCATCACCATCGCCGCTATCATCATCGCTACCGGCTGCTTTCGCAGCTTCCAACATAGAACGATCTACGAAGGAATAAAGCAACGGCTCTCCTAGTTTTGCCAGATCGACTTCACCGTCCGCATCGATAAGCGACGGCAACCGCGATGAAACAGTCTCATATACGCCAATCTGACCGTCAAACTCACCGTTCTTAACTAGGTATACTGGGTAGTACACCAGACCATCGTCCAGTTTGTACTCTGCCTGACCTAGCGCAACCTCGACAGTCACACCTTTGAGGGTTACCACGTAGATCGTGGACTGGTATAACTTGTCCTTCTTATTCAAACCCCTAGTCTCATCATAGTTGACCTCCTTCGATATAACCGAACGGACCATATACCATAAGCTGACATAATATTCATATCATTACTACATGCTTACGCATATATGCATCGCTCCTGACCAACTCCAGTGCTCTCCAACACTCTTCGCGGTCAGCCACCTTCGCAACGTTGTCTACGTTCGCCTCGAACATCACTATATCCAATGCTATCTCGGACTTCGAACGACGTCTCTGACCGATCCCGTAGTACCCCGCGATGTGACATAATGCTTTTCTTGTGTGATTCATCTCCATACCCATACAACGAGCCAGCACCTCATCCCCGTCCACTAAAGAAAAAGGGGCGGCCATAGTTGAGAGCATCACGTCTAGCTCGACTTGCACGTCTGACGACGCGACCTCGTTATCCACTTGCGATATCTCATTCACAACACACTCGATAACCATATTCCATACCACACAATACTGCGTCTAAGCCGTCACTCTTAAGATAGCATATCCCTAATATCCATGCACTTGAAGAGCGCCTTATTGCTCAGTCCTGGACAGTCCCTCACCTTCATGGCACACACTGCGCCGACGCGCGATGTAATCTCGTCCCAACAATCGCAATCATCATCAAAGGACGCGCCCCGGTGTTTCAACATCTCGTACAGCACCTCAGTCAGTTCCTCCGACTTGTACGTCTCGCCCTCTGTAGAGATGGAACCAGCGATGCGCGACTGGACGTCCACCAACACTTCCACGACGTCGTCCACTTCATACGCCCCCGCAGTCACAAGTTCCATCAAGAACGCCCCTAGCGCCCGCCGCCGCTCGTTTTCCTCGTTTATCTTGCAAAACAGGTCGTAATCCTCATTCGGATTGCACGTCCTGATGCTGTCGCACAAAGCCATGAAAGCCTCCGTCAGGTGGCTCACCCTACCTGTGAACAGAGACGGCAAGCGGACACACAATCTGCTTACTAGACGAGCATACAACTCTACATAAAACAGTCGCGCCGTTCCCATCGTTATAATCATGTCCACGCCGCGAGCAAGCGTCTCTTCGTCGCACTCTTCTTCGCCGTTTGAGAACTGTACTACGATCTCTGTCAACTGGGTGGTGAAGTTGGCATCGGAGAGCTTGTTAATCGCCTTGCGGATTTGATCGACGAAAACCTCCGGTCCCTCGCGCACCACCTTCGTGGTTGACTCAAAACTACGCATCGCCTCCCAGTCGTCATCTGACAACTGCTTCGGTCGGTTGCCCCGACGCCGCCCGCCCGCGCAGCGAGAAGTCGGAATACCCCCCCCTCCTCCACCTCCACATCCGCCGCCACCACGAGCGCTCTCCCTAGTGAAGACCGGCGTGCGAACATACGTTGGCGCACCTACCAATGCAGCAAGCTCATTTATTAAGTTAACAGCAGACTGTGGCAACGACGCCGGCGGCTCTGTCGACGAGATCGATTGCCACTCCTCCAGTGAATATGTGATGTCGGGACACGTCATAGTTGTCAAGAAGGGATGGAATCACATTTATATCAATTTTGTACATATAGTTGCACAAACGCATTTAAACGCCCAGCGTAATGTAAGCTCATCATGACCGACACAGATAAAACATCGGACGCCACCGAATATATCCCTAGGGAGTTAACCTCTTGGGAAGACATCGACTGCCTCAATACAGATATCCTGCGGGGTATCTATGCCTACGGGTTTGAAACACCGTCCCCCATCCAGAAACGTGGGCTCCCGCCCATGCTAGACGGCAAGGACACGATCGCGCAAGCCCAGTCCGGGACTGGCAAGACCGGTTGCTTCGTCGTGGCTTCTCTGCAATGTATCGAGATCGGTGCAGACAAGACACAAGTGGTCATCTTGTCTCCTACGCGGGAGCTTTCTCGGCAAATCCTCGAGGTGCTTGAGTCCATGGGCAGTAAGATGGATGGGCTGCGCATGCAGTTGCTAGTGGGAGGGACGTCAATCGATGACGACGTTAGTAAGCTCCGTCGCAATCCGCCACACATCGTAGTCGGGTGTCCTGGCCGTGTGCATGATATGTTCCGTCGTTCCGCACTGAATGGACATTCGATCAAGCTGATGATCCTCGACGAGGCCGACGATCTGTTGTCCCATGGTTTCAAGGAGCAGGTGTATAATGTTTTCCAGTACATCAATACTAAAGTGCAGGTAGGACTCTTCAGTGCCACGATGCCCCCGGAGCTCCATTCTCTTGCGGAAAAGTTCATGAGAGACCCCGTGAAAATCCTCGTGAAGGCCGAGATGTTGACGCTCGAGGGTATCGCCCAGTATTATGTGGCGCTCGACGACGACGGTGACAAATACCAGACGCTCAAGGACCTTTTTGCGACGCTGTCGATGTCGCAGTCTATTATTTACTGCAACAGTGTCAGACGCGTGAGCGATCTAAATGACGCGCTCACGCGCGACGGGTTTCCGGTCTGCTGTATTCATTCGAGCATGGACAGGGATGCTCGGACGCAAAGTTACAATGAGTTCAAGTCTGGGAAGCACCGCGTGCTCATTTCAAGCAACGTCACGGCGCGCGGCATCGACATCCAGCAGGTGAGCACGGTGATCAACTTTGATATTCCTAAGGACATCAACACGTACCTCCACCGCATTGGGCGTAGTGGACGTTGGGGGCGGAAAGGTGTCGGTATCAGCTTCATTACCCGCCGCGACACGCGGAAGATGAAAGATATTGAGTCACACTACGACACTCACATATCAGAGCTTCCAGCAGCGTTCGTTAAGGCGTAGGTTCGTCCGAGCCATGGGTCTCTATATAGCATCTCTACACGCGTTGAATGCTATATAGTTTTAACTTAGCGGATCGTATGTCACTTGGAGATACGATCCCCATAGACTTCGTGAAAAAGAAAACAGGTTCCCTCTCGGACGAGCTCATAGACGATTTGGAGCTGCATTCTTATAAAGACTGCTCCGGCAGTGGCTCCCTATGGAACGATTTGTGGGGTTTAGATCATGTGGCCGACCAGGCCATGTCCAGACACATGGCCACACTCTACACATGGGACGTGTCGTTTCTCTCTCAAACCCAATCGTTGCTCAAGAAAAAGGCATTCGAATTGGAGAAAGAAGAGGTCGATAACTCCCGCGAAGCTTACGTCCGATGGCAAGAACTAATGGCAGAGCCGAACTTTCTAGAAAAGTACCAGTATGTCGAGTGGGGCTGGGCACAGCCCATGAACCGTCTACCCCAGGCCATGCAAGCGGCGTCCATGTACCATATGACCTCGCCCATACTGTCTCTTGCGCTTCCGCTGGTTTTACTTGTGGTGCCTTTTTTTCTGCTGAAATATCGCGGCGTAGACATCTCATTCGCCACATATGCATCGTCTCTAAAAGCCGTCGTTAAGCATCATGCGTTTGGCAGGCTTTTTGGGGAGTTTGGAGGAGGGGGTTGGGACAAAAGGGTATATCTTATAATATCCGCTATGTTCTACGTATTCCAGATATATCAGAACGTATGCGCATGCGTGCGGTTTCAGAGAAACATGTTCGCGATACACGAAACGTTAGCTGTCATAAGAAAGCATCTCGCATCGTACACACAGTACATGTCACGCCTTCGTGAAAAAATGGCGGGGCATGGTGCCTACGCAATGTTTGACGAAATGGTTGCCGAAGAAGTGGAGGATGCGCGTCACCTTACCGAGAAGCTGTCTCATATTAAGCCACACTCTCTCCGACCTGGCGCGCTGGGCCAAATTGGAACAGTAATGAGCACGTTCTACAAGCTACGGAAGGACGAAGACGTCAACAGACTCGTAGAGCGATCCTTTTCGTTGTATTCCTACATGAAAACCATGCAGGGCGTCCAGTCGCGACTGGACAAAGGCCAGATCAACACGTTCTCGTTCGGAAAGCGCACGTCGATGAAAGACGCAGTCTACCCCCCCATGCTTACCGGTCCGTCGTCAGACGCCGTCCCGAACTCCTTCTCCCTAAAGAAGCACCAGATCATCACCGGGCCAAATGCGTCCGGCAAAACCACTCTTCTAAAGACTATACTGTCAAACACCATACTGTGCCAGCAAGTCGGGGCTGGTTGTTTCAGCAAGGCATCGATTTCGCCATACAGCCAGTACCACTGCTACCTCAACATTCCTGACACGGCCGGCCGCGACAGCTTATTCCAAGCCGAAGCACGACGGTGCGCCGAGATGCTGCGCGACATCGAGAAAGACAAGTCAGGCAAACACCTGTGCGTGTTCGATGAGCTCTACTCGGGGACAAACCCGTATGAGGCAACAGCGTGCGGAACGGCCTTTCTTCGTCACCTGGGGAGAAAGCGAAACGTCAACTTTGCCCTCACCACACACTATACACGATTGTGCAAAACGCTGTCCAAACAATCGAACATCGAGAACATTCATATGGAATGCATCCCCGTGTACGACGGGGCCAAGGACCCGTCACATCCGATCGACTTTACATACTCCTTTAGGAAAAGGGACGGCATTTCATCGCATAGGGGCGGCATTAAGGTATTACGCGACCTCGACTACCCAGAAGAAGTAACAGTCGACGCCCAGCGCCTAATACGTTCTATTGTGTTTTAGTTTTTGAGCGCAATTACTATTAATGGGCATCCTCGGCTTTGACGCTGCGCCTTTCGTCATCAGTATTGCCGCCGCTCTCATCGTAGGAGGCGCGATATTTATCTATATGCGCGCCCGCATCTCCGACCTCGAAAGGTCCCATGTGGAGCAAGCAAGGGTGCTGCGCACTTTCATAGCGCAGCAGCAGCAACAGCAGCAGCAGCAGCAACAGCAGCAACAGCAGCAACAACATATGGTTGCGCGCGCGCTTCCACAGAACATGGTGCCGCCACAAACAAACCTCAACTCTGCGACGGTGGTGGCGCCGTCGGAGGGACCGAAAGAGCGCATCCTCGTCTCGGAGGACGGGTCAAACAGCGAAAGTGATTTAGGCAGCGAGTACGAAACCGACTCCGTGTCAGACAGTATCGTGAGTGACATGTCCGACGTCAGCAGTACCCAGCCCACCACTGATCTCGAAACGCGAGTTATCGAACTCAGTGGAATATTGCAAGCAGACGTGTTGCCCGACGTCGAGCCGGCTGTTGTAGAGGATTCGCCAGACTACCACAAGATGAAGGTCGATCCTCTCCGCGTGTTGGCTCTGAAGATGGGTCTCGTAGAGAACATGGAACAAGGCAAAAAGCTGAGAAAACCCGCACTGATATCCCTTCTGATAGGCGAGGTCGCCGTCGACAAAACGGAGACCATTGAAGGTGCCGGTGTCGAAGACGCCGCCGTGGACGATGATGGCGCCGTGGACGATGATGCCGCCGTGGCCGATGATGCCGCCGTGGACGATGATGGCGCCGTGGACGATGATGGCGCGCATTAGACCATTTCTTTTTTCTGAGCCCTATATATCATGAGCTGGGGCACGTGTCAGTCCGGATCAAATAATATTCATTTTGGCTTCCCGCCACTGATGTCCGACGGTCGCAATTACGCCGACTGGCAGCCGGGCGCGGCGATCAATAACAACATCCGGAAAGAGGAGGGCATTAAGACAAACTGGCAATACCGTCAATATCTGACGAAGAACGCGGATAGCATCATCCTTGAGAACCAGCTTGGGGCCTGTAACCAGTGCTGCGCGTGCCCGGCGCGGTACGGCACTAATCAGCCGCAGTCTGGAACCCCTTTCCTCTACAAGTCATGCGCGGAAAGCACCCAACCGTTCGGCTACCAGACCAGCGATCTGAAGAATGCATACTTGTCATCATACCAGCTCGAGTGCCGATTGACAGCTCCGGTCCTCTCCCAGGACCAATACCTGAAGCAGGGATACCCGAACCCAAACTAGAACATTCAGGGCGTTACCCACATAAAGTTGTATTATAAGCCACTATGCATATAGTACTACTATGTCACACGATGGAAAACGTGTCATTAGTTTCGACGTAGGTATCAAAAACCTTGCTTACTGCGCGGCCATGGTAAATGCTGATCACGCTTGGGATATCGTACAATGGGGCGTGATCGACCTGACCGGCTACTCACCCCTCAAATGTTCCGAGTGTGAAAAAAAGGCAACATTCCACCTGAACAACACACCTCTATGTGGGCGGCATGGGAAGAAAGGGGGCGGTGCGAAGCTACCCCAAGGGTGCGCAAACAACCTCATTCGCATCAAGCTCAAGAGATTGAGGGAGATCGCTACCGAACTCGGACTTAGCGACGCACTGTTGGAACATAAGGGAAAGCAAGCCATCTGCGACTTGCTAGAACAACGGATCAACGAAACATGTCTTGTACCTGTCAGGCCGCCGAAAGCCGCTCAAATGGACATGATAGATATAGGCCGTCAGATGGCTACACAACTTGACACTCTCTTGATGGGCGGCGCCGTCGACGTCGTACTGGTCGAGAACCAGATAGGGACCATAGCCACGCGCATGCGAACCATCCAAGGCATGATCTATCAGTACTTTATCCTCAGACACCCTGCCGCCACTATTCTAACCATATCATCGTCGAACAAACTGAAGGTATCCGTTCCCGAGCAGTTGAGTAGCAAGTGTCAATCGTTTGACACAACGACTTATGCGGGACGAAAGAAGAGAGGTGTAGCCATCGTCAGAAGCTGGCTCGCCCTTCGGGGAGACACGGTCACGTTGGCCGTATTCGAAAGCAGCCGGAAGAAAGACGATCTTGCCGATAGCTTGCTGCAACTCGTTTGGTACGCGCAATCCTAACCATTAAGGCGTAAGATTTAGAAGTTTTAATTGTAGTGACAACATAATGTCGGATGACTTGATTATCGAGATGGACCAGATCGACGACTCTGCTTGCGATATTTCCATCCCGCGGCACGTACACCCGAAGTTGGCGGGATTGAGTAGTGGAGGCGGGCTCGAGCTCCTCATGAACGACCGACAGCGCAGTAAGCAGACGGGGGAAGGGCGCAACACACCCGAAGTTAGCGGCATTGAGGAGATCGAGGCCGAGCTAAACGAACTCACGGATGCACCTCCCACCGTGCTGAGAGAGGAACCTAGAAGCTCCCTTTTCTCTGTCACAAAAGCGGGTCCGGAGAACACGATATTAAATGACGATGACGGTGCTCGCGAGCCGGTCAGGTTGGGCGCCGCCACTGCTAACACACCGGTCGAGCCGGCTGGATGGCTTGGAAGCAATACCACCCACGGTGCCGCCGAGACGCTCATACCTTCAGAGGTCCCAAAAACAAAGGAGGAGGTTCTGAAGGAGAAGTTTACCTATCTGAAGAGGCTCGAGGCGATTGAGAAGAAAGGTGGGAAACTAACGAAGCACTACACGATGGAGTCCTCGCTGGACGAGATGATTGGTGAATATGAGACCGCAGTGTCAGAGAAGGAAAGAACGAACAGTGTGAAGTTCCAAGGGAAGATGTTGATGGCCGCCGTGACCGGGTTGGAGTATTTGAACGGGAAGTTCGATCCGTTTGACGTGAAGCTAGAAGGGTGGGCAGAGCAGGTCCACGAGAACATCAACGATTACGATGAAATCTTCGCCGAGCTCCACGAGAAATACCACTCTAAGGCGAAGATGGCGCCAGAGATCAAGTTACTCTTTCAGTTGGGAGGTTCTGCCATCATGTTGCACATGACAAACACGATGTTCAAGTCCTCAATGCCGGGGATGGACGACATAATGCGACAGAACCCCGACCTCATGCAACAGTTCACCCAGGCGGCCGTGAACACTATGGGGCAGTCTAACCCGGGTTTCGGCGGCTTCATGAACGGTGTGATGGGCAGTGGTCCGGGTCAAGCGCCGCCGCCACCAACAGCCAGACCAGACATCGACATGGCTCGCGGCAAGATGCCTTCGGCAGGCATCGACATGCGCGACAACTTCGGCAACCCGAATGAACCCGAGAGGACCATGCGTCAACCCACCCCCGCCGCCGCCCACCAGGCGCGCGCCGAGATGAAGGGCCCCAGCGACATATCGAACATTCTGTCTCGTATGAGAACAAAGACCGTGGACCTCCAGAAGCCCGCCGACCAAGGCAGCAGCACAATCAGTCTGAAGGAACTGAAGGAGATGTCGAGCAAACAACTGCCCAAGCCTACCCGAGGGAGGAAGCCCAAAAGCGAAAAAAACTCTGTGGCGCTCGACCTATAGTTGATGTAACGCGGATTTAAAGAAAAAATGATATGGAATACGCACATCCATACCATTACAAAAGATGGATAACCTTGACGCCGAACTCGTCGACATCGAGAAGACATTGCTGCTGCATCTCGCTACCAAAGAAGTCAGTGCATCGCAGCTTAACAAAATCACGCACCGCGTCTGCGTGGTAGAAACGCTGGCAAATGCCAAGTTGGGCCATCGAAACACCACGACCTTCTGGTGTTGAAACGTATATCAAACCATGTCCTCCTGGTTTATCTTACTTACCTCGTAGCATCTCTTCGATATCTTTCGCGTTCCAACCCCTTCAATATTGTTCGTCAGGCACTTCACTATCTTAAACCACTGATCCTTCTCCCTGTCATGTCCAGTATCGAAGCACCGCGGGTGCGCTGCCTCCCATATTTTTATTCCCTTCACCTGCGCGTGGTTTACATCCTGGATCAACTTAGTCATTTCACCTTTTTCTTTATCCCACCCTTCCGCACCCTTCACATACATTGTTGCCCGTTTGACATCCGTGCAGTGGAGCGGCCTACTATACACGCCCAGCTCCTCGACGCGTCTCTCTATGATGTTTGCAATGCCGCTCGCT